>Ga0233439_10000901_pt1 | contig 40614 bp, 34 predicted proteins | sample SI_123_September_6_FD_182713 | JGI IMG/M metagenome (GOLD analysis project Ga0233439, IMG submission 182713) | Seawater microbial communities from Saanich Inlet, British Columbia, Canada - SI_123_September2016_100_MG | ecosystem: Environmental > Aquatic > Marine > Inlet | place: Canada: British... | reverse complement strand
CCGCACTCATCTCTGAGCTACCGGCCGCCGGCACCGCAAACATCGGCGCCGACACTGCAGCATCTGGATCGGAGCGCAGCGATGCAGTAGTCTCTATCCAGCTGGTCCAAAATATCCGTCAGGTCAAAACGGGCTGGTCTATATTCGCGGTCAGCGCGAGGATTACGATCAATGGCGCCAGATGGGCAATGTTGGATGGGGCTACGACGATGTCTTGCCCTATTTTGTAAGATCTGAAAATCAGGTTCGCGGAAGCAGCACCTATCATGGCGCCAGTGGACCGCTTGCTGTGTCGGACCTCGCTGACCGGTACGAACTATGCGATGCATTTATCGATGCAGCAGAGCAAGTTGGGATTCCCCGAAACGCTGATTTCAATGGAGAGCAGCAGGAAGGAGCGGGTTACTACCAGCTGACCACGCGAAACGGTTTGCGGTGTTCGGCGGCAAAGGCCTTTCTCAAGCCGGCGCTTCGCCGGTCAAATTTGAGATTGGAAACAAATGCTCAGGTCAGTCGCATCTTGTTCAAGGGTCGGCACGCCACCGGAGTCGACTGTATTGTGGATGGAGTAAGAAAGCAGTTCTTCGCCGGCCGTGAGGTTATTCTTACCGCTGGTGCCATCAACTCACCTCAGCTTCTCCAGCTCTCGGGAATTGGGCCAGAAGGACTGCTCCGGGAGCATGGAGTCGATGTTGTCGATCATCGTCCCGGTGTCGGTGGGAATCTGCAGGATCACTATCAGGTTCGTCACGTGATGCGCTGTACCCGTCCGATCACATTGAACGACAAGATGGCGAGCCTTGCTGGACGGATAGGCATTGGGCTTGAGTATGTGCTGCATCGCCGCGGTGCACTGACTGTGAGCGCAGGGCAAGCGGGGGTGTTCGCGCGAACCCGGCCGGATCTTGCAAGCCCTGACATGCAAATCCATTTTATGACGCTGAGCACTGACCAGCCCGGCAAGTCATTGCATGACTTCTCGGGTTTCACATCGTCTGTCTGCCAACTGCGTCCCGAAAGCCGAGGTGTGGTGCAGATCGCTGGGAACGACCCGTTACGCCCACCGCGCATTGAAGCACGTTATCTCAGCGCCGAAACTGATCGGCGTACGATCGTCGATGCGATCCGGTTAAATCGCAAAATCCTCTCTGCACCGGCCCTTGCGGAGTTGATCGCGGAGGAGGTTCGTCCGGGTCCGCATCTGGAATCCGATGACGAACTTCTGGCTTTCGCACAACAGACCGGCAGCTCCATTTTCCATCCGGTCGGGACATGCAAGATGGGCAGCGATCCCATGGCTGTTGTGGACTCGCAATTGCGAGTTCATGGTATCAAGGGTTTGCGTGTCGCGGATGCATCAATCATGCCCACGTTGATCTCGGGTAACACGAACGCGCCGGCCATCATGATCGGTGAAAAGGCTGCTGATCTCATCGCGTCTTCGATTTGACAGCGCGCCACTATGAGTAAATTTGATGTTGGCTGTCGAAGGGGAATTCCCCTTGGCTGCCTTACGACGCCGCTTCCGGACCCCGTTCTCGTCATGCGGGCGAAGGCCTCGCGATCGTGAGCGTAGTCATTAACGCCGCGCTTGGGTCAGGAGCTCTTGTGGGCTTCTCGCTCGGCTTGATCGGTGGCGGCGGTTCCATCCTGGCAACGCCGCTTTTGCTCTACGTCGTTGGCGTTTCGCAGCCGCATATCGCAATCGGCACCGGGGCGCTGGCGGTCTCGGCGACTGCTTTCATCAATCTGGCCAGTTATGCCCGCGCCGGCGTTGTGCGCTGGCGCCTTGCAGCCGTGTTCGCGGTGGTCGGTACCCTCGGTGCGTTCGTAGGATCGAGTGCGGGCAAGCTGATTGACGGCAACAGACTCCTATTCCTGCTCGGGCTGGTGATGCTTGCCGTCGGGGCCATGATGCTGCGCCCGCGCAACGAGACTGCGGCTCCCGAGAGGGATGCACATCTCAAGACCTGCTTGCTGACGGCCGGCATTGCATTTGTCACCGGCACCGCTTCCGGGTTCTTCGGTATCGGTGGTGGTTTCCTGATTGTCCCAGGCCTGTTGCTTGCGACCCGCATGCCGATGATCAACGCGGTCGGTTCTTCACTTTTGGCGGTCGGATGCTTCGGTCTTGCGACCGCGCTCAACTATGCGTTCTCCGGCCTGGTCGACTGGCTGGTTGCTGGCCAGTTTATCGCAGGCGGCCTCGTCGGAGGACTTTTCGGCATTGCGCTCGCGAGCCGTTTGTCGCGCGGCAAAGACACTCTCAAGCGCATTTTCGCCGGCGTGATCTTTGCGGTGGCAGCTTACGTCCTCTATCGCAGCGGACAAGCGATGTTGAATTAGTCTGGCGGGACGCAGGCTGTGAATTGGTAGCGAAAAGGTAGTTGTCGGTGAACAGGGCAATGCTGATTTCGAATGGCTGGCTGGTATTAAGTGCTGAGAACTGTCATCCGACGATACTTGCAGCAGAAACTCCCTGTTACAGACTAAGAACTCCCTGTTTTTCGAAATGTTTTCCCTGTTAGTTTTTATAGGACCGAGAAGTCGCAGCAGCACCGCTGTTTTAGGTCTCAGCGGGCCGATTTCAATATCCGAATTTCGACGTTTTGGATCGCTGAGACTGAGACAGGTTCGAACTTGCGATTTTGAACTGGAAGGCGGTCTTAAAAAGTAGCATTTGTTGCCGTTGCTTGAGCCGTGAAATGGCAATTGCGCCAGTTGGTACAGCCTAGCGGAGCGATCATGGCTTATCGCCACCGGCGGCAATAGCGAAGCGCTTCGCAAGGTCGCCACCACTCTGGGTTCTTTCCATAAAGCCACTCATGGCGACTACCGCAGAAGCGATTGTTCTGGATCATTTGAAACAGTTCGCGATTTTTTCGAGTATCGGTCAAGCGACCTTTGCATAACTCTCAAAAAATAGCGGCATGAGCGAGGCAAGCGATGGCGCGCTTCAACATCGAGCGGGACATCCCCGACATGGGCGTGACGAGTCGACTTTCAAGGTTAAATGACCTCGACGTCGTGGATCCGCCACTGGGGATTTCGAATTGACCGCGGCAATTGTCGATCGCTTTCCTAGATCACTAGATCAAGAGCGCTTGCCCTAATGTCTTATCTCACCCAGAACCTTGATGTCGTATTGCCACGCCGTCCGTCGGATGCTTGGTCGCAAATGTCGAATCCGATGTCAATCGACCCGCAGAGGCAAACCCCTTTGCTTCAGACGATAGGCCTGACCAAGCGCTACGGTACCTTTCTCGCCACTGATTCCATCGACATCGATATCTGGCCGCGGGAAATCCATGCCCTGCTCGGAGAGAATGGAGCCGGAAAATCGACGCTGGTCAAAAAAATCTACGGTCTGATTCAACCTAGCGAAGGCGAAATGCGCTGGCAGGGGAAGCCCATGACCCTCGCCGGCCCGTCTGAGGCGCGGGCACTAGGCATCGGCATGGTGTCTCAGCACTTTTCCCTGTTCGACAATCTCACCGTCGCCGAAAACGTGGCGCTGGGTCTCGACGGCAAGGAACCGTTCAAGGACATGTCTGCCCGTCTGGAGGAAGTGGCCAATGTTTATGGGCTTCCGCTTGATCCGAAGCGGGAAGTTTGGCGGCTCTCCGTCGGGGAACGTCAGCGCATCGAGATCGTCCGGGCATTGATGCAAGACCCCAAGTTCCTGATCCTCGACGAGCCGACGGCGGTGCTGACGCCGCAGGAAGCCGATCAACTCTTCATCGTGCTGGAACGCCTTAAGGCGGAGGGCCGTGCGATCCTCTACATCAGCCACAAATTGGAAGAGGTGAAACGGCTCTGCGACACGGCAACGATTCTGCGCGGCGGCAAAAGAATCTCGATCTGCGTTCCGCGGAACGAGACCGCGGCCTCCCTTGCCCGCATGATGGTCGGTGCCGACGTCAAGGAAGTGAAAGCAGCAGCCGGTCGGCGAACGACAGTGCCGCGCCTCGTTGTCAACGATCTCAACATGGAGCTCGACGATCCTCACGGAGTCCGGCTTGAACACATCTCGCTGGAGCTGAAGGGTGGTGAAATCTTGGGCATCGCTGGCGTCGCCGGCAATGGCCAGAACGAACTATTTTCCGCACTTTCGGGAGAACGTCTTGCGAAGGATCCCGGCATGATCGTGATCGATGGACACGAAGCCGGACATCTTTCCATTACCTCTCGACGCAAGCTCGGAGCGGCTTTCGTTCCTGAAGAGCGTTTGGGTCACGGCACCGTACCGCGCATGAAGCTCTCTGAAAACGCTCTGCTCACGGGCCATGCGGCGAGCGGAATGGTCCAGCATGGATTTGTCAACATGGCAGCAATGCTGGCGACGGTCGACCGCGCCACTGAGATCTTCGACGTACGCAAGGCGAAACGCGATCCTGAAGCGGCAAGCCTGTCCGGCGGCAACCTGCAGAAATTCATCGTCGGCCGCGAAATCCTTCGCAACCCGACGGTGCTCGTCGTCAGTCAGCCGACCTGGGGCGTCGATGCTGGCGCCGCCGCCGTGATCCGGCAAGCCCTGCTCGATCTCGCAGCCAGCGGCGCCGCAGTCCTGGTGACAAGCCAGGACCTCGATGAGCTCACCGAGATCACTGACCGAATCGCCGTGATGTTTCATGGGCATTTGTCAGAGCCGTTGGCGACTTCAGACGCCAGCCGCGAGAAGCTCGGCCTGCTAATGGGGGGCAGCACTTTACCTCAAATGGAGGCGAACGATGCTGTTGGTGCTTGAGAAGCGCGCGGAGCAATCCAATACGGTCGCGCTGGCCTCCCCGTTGATTGCGATTTGCCTCACCATCGTCACCATGAGCATTCTGTTTGCGATCCTCGACAAGAATCCGATCTCGGCGCTCGGCGTCTACTTCATCGATCCCCTGACCGACGGCTATTCGCTGCAGGAAATCGCAGTGAAGGCAGCACCGTTGGTGATGATCGGGATAGGCCTATCACTATGCTATCTCGCGAACGTCTGGAACATAGGCGCCGAGGGCCAGTTACTGGCTGGCGCCGTCGCGGGCAGTTGGCTGGCGGTGAAAACGCAAGGCACAGACGCTGGCGCCTGGGTGCTGCCGACAATGCTGTTAATGGGAGCTGTGGCGGGCGCGCTGTATGCACTGATCCCCGCATTGTGCAAGGTCAGGTTCGGCGCCAGCGAGATCCTGACCAGCCTGATGCTAGTCTACGTCGCCGATCTATTTCTCGACTATCTTGTGCGCGGGCCGTGGCGCGATCCTGCCGGCTTCAACTTTCCGACCACGGCGAAGTTCGACCCGGTTGCTACCGTTCCGGCGCTGATCGAGGGCGGCCGTCTGCACCTTGGCGTCGTCATTGCACTGATTGTGGTCGCAGGTGCGGCAGTGCTGCTCGGACGCACGATCAAAGGATTTGAGATTCGTGTGGTTGGCGCGGCATCTCGCGCTGCGCGGTTTGGCGGTTTTAAATCCAACCGTGTGATCCTTCTTACCTTTGCGATCTCGGGCGCGCTGGCGGGCCTAGCCGGAATCATCGAGGTCGCCGGACCCGTTGGCCACTTGCAGCCCGGCATTTCGCCCGGCTACGGCTTCACCGCCATCATCGTCGCGTTTCTCGGACGTCTCAACCCGATGGGAATACTAATCGCGGGGCTCTTCCTCGCTCTAACCTTCATCGGCGGCGAGCAGGCGCAGATCGCAATGAAAATCCCGTTGGACGTCACCAAGGTCCTTCAAGGCTTGCTGCTGTTCTACGTGCTCGCCTGCGACTCGCTCATCCTTTACCGCTTCCGGCTGATCTCACCGTCGCCAAAGGCCCATCATGGAGTTGTTTGAAGCGATCATTCTGTCGGTGCTCGCGGCATCGACCCCGCTGTTGATCGCGGCCACTGGCGAATTAGTAACCGAGCGGGCCGGTGTTCTCAATCTGGGCGTCGAGGGGATGATGATCGTGGGCGCCGCCTGTGGTTTTGGCGGCGCTCTGCTCACCGGCTCGACCACCGTCGGCGCTATCTGCGGCATTGCCGCTGGAACGGCCCTATCGCTGGTGTTCGCGCTGATGACGTTGGGCCTCGCCGTCAATCAGGTCGCTACCGGTCTAGCATTGACGATTCTGGGTATAGGCCTCTCAGGCCTGATCGGCGCAGGCTTTGTCGGCGAGCGAATTACGCCTGCGCCGCAGCTGTATATTCCTGGACTGACTGATATTCCGATTTTGGGCCGTATTTTATTCGGTGAAGACGGCTTTGTATATGCTTCGTTGTTGATGGTCGTCGGCGTCTGGCTGTTTCTATATCGTACCCGCTCCGGATTGATCATCCGCGCGGTCGGTGACAATCACGTTTCCGCACACGCGCTGGGATACCCGGTGCTCAAAATCCGCCTGGGTGCCGTAATGTTCGGCGGCGCTTGCGCCGGCCTCGCCGGAGCCTATTTGCCGCTGGCTTATACGCCCTTCTTTGTTCCTGGCATGACTGCCGGACGCGGCTGGATCGCGTTGGCGCTGGTAGTGTTTTCATCATGGCGGCCGGGCCGTCTCGTGATCGGTGCCTATCTGTTCGGCGCGGTCACGATCCTGCAGCTTCACGCGCAGGGGTGGGGCGTCGGCATTCCCTCGCAATTCATGTCGGCCTTACCATATCTCGCCACCGTGATCGTTCTCGTTCTGATTTCGCGCGCAAGAGCCGGTGGTTCGACCGCACCCGCGGCCTTGGGAACAGTCTTCGTGCCCGATCGATAAATACCCGAAGCGCGCGATGGGGCGCGTGCGCTCGGGATCGACCGCCCCCCTCGGTAACCGGAGAAGCCTATGAGAAGGATTGTCATTACTGCGACAGCTATGATCCTCACTGCCGCGGCTAGCATGTTTAGCGCTTCCGCAGCCGAGAAGCTCAAGGTCGGTTTCATTTATATCGGCCCGGTCGGCGATTTCGGCTGGACCTACCAGCATGAGCTTGCACGCCGAGCCATGGTCAAGGAATTCGGCGATAAGGTTGAGACGACCTTTCTCGAAAACGTCAGCGAAGGTCCGGATTCCGAACGTTCGATCGAACAGCTTGTGCGCGCGGGCAACAAGCTGATCTTCACGACGTCCTTCGGCTACATGGAGCCGACGCTGAAGGTGGCCAAGAAGTATCCCAACGTGCGTTTCGAGCACGCCACCGGCTACAAGCGCGACAAAAACATGTCGACCTATTCCGGCAGGTTCTATGAGGGGCGTTACATTCAGGGCATCATCGCCGCCAAGATGTCGAAGACCGGCGTACTCGGCTATATCGGCTCGTTCCCCATCCCGGAAGTCATCTCGGGCATCAACTCCACGATCCTCGGCGCGCAGACGATAAACCCCAACATCAAGGTCAAGATTATCTGGGCGAACTCGTGGTTTGACCCTGGCAAGGAAGCCGACGCCGCAAAGGCACTCCTCGATCAGGGCGCCGACGTCATCATGCAGCACACCGATAGTCCGGCGGCGATGCAGATCGCGTCAGAACGTGGCAAATGGGCATTCGGCCAAGCTTCCGAAATGATCAAGTTCGGACCGAAGGCGCAGCTCACTTCGACCCTGCATAACTGGACGCCCTACTATATCCAGCGCGTCAAGGCCGAGCTTGATGGCACCTGGAAGTCGGAGGACACTTGGGCTGGCCTGAAGGACAAGATGGTGGTGATGGCGCCCTACACCAACATGCCAGACGACGTGAAGAAGTTGGCTGAAGATACCGAAGTGGCGATCAGGGACGGCAAATTGCTCCCCTTCAAATGTCCGGTCGTCGGCCAAGACGGCAAAGAGGTGGAGTGCAAGGGCGGTCACCATCTCGACGACGGCCAAGTGCTCGGCATGAACTTCTACGTCAAGGGCATCGACGACAAGATTCCTGGCAAGTAGCGCTAAGCTAGCTGTCCCGAGAAGATCGAGTCCGGACGGTGACGTCCGGACCCGGTTTTTCGCCATGATCTCATTGCCCCTGCATCGTACGCGCGGCGGCGCTGTGGCGGCGGACCAGGTCCGATACGTCGAGCCCAGGGATCGCACCATCGATCACCACCCAGTTTCCACCGACCATCACCCTATCGGCGCGATGCGCGCCGCATAGAACCAGTGCGGCGAGCGGATCGCCGTGGCCGGAGAAACGTAGTTCGTCGAGCTTGAAAAATGCGAGGTCAGCGGCCTTCCCGACCGAGATCTCGCCGAGTTCGGGGCGACCGACGCATGCCGCTGAACCTTTAGTAGCCCAGCGCAGCGCGTCCTTGTGGCTGACGCGGCCGACACCGTAGCGTGCGCGCTGCAGCAAAAATGCGGAACGCACCTCCTGCATCAGGTTGGAACAGTCATTCGACGCGGAGCCGTCGACGCCGAGCCCGATCGCAACGCCAGCGTCTTCCATATCGCAAATCGGACAGCAGCCGGATGCGAGCAACTGGTTGCTGCAAGAGCAATGGCTGATGCTGGTCTTGGCACGGCCCAGCCGCCGTATTTCCTGTGCGTTGAAATGAACGCCGTGGGCGAGCCAGGTCCGCGCATTCAGCCAGCCGCATTGCTCGAGATAATCGAGCGGACGGCAGCCATAAATCTGTACGCAGTATCGGTTCTCATCCTCGGTTTCGCCTAGATGCGTGTGCATCCGAACATCCAGCCTGTCAGCCAGAACAGCGGTCGCCCGCATCAAAGAGGTCGTCACCGAAAACGGTGAGCACGGCGCCAGCGCGATCTGCACCATAGCATCTTCGCCTCTTTCATGAAATTTCGTTACGACGCGCTCGCTGTCAGCGAGAATCGTGTCCTCATCCTGAACGACACTGTCGGGAGGCAAGCCGCCGTCTCGCTGCGACCGGTTCATCGAACCGCGCGTCAACAGCACTCGAAGGCCGAGCCGCTTGGCGACTGCAACCTCGATGTCGACGGCATCCTCGATGCCCGTGGGAAACAGGTAGTGATGGTCTGTAGTGGTGGTGCATCCGGACAGCAGCAGCTCCGACATTGCCACGGTAACGGCGAGGTTCAGCGCCTCTGGCGTCACCCTCGCCCAGATCGGGTACAGCGCCTGCAGCCACGAAAACAGCTCGCGATCGAGCGCCGCTGGCAGCGCCCGCGTCAGGGTCTGGAAGAAATGATGATGGGTGTTGATCAGTCCAGGTAGCACGGCGTGATCGCGTGCTTCATAAATTTTAGTATTCACCGTCGTGGGTAGATGGCCCGCTGGCACCAGTTCGACGATCTTGCCGTTCTGGACGACGACGCCACGTTCCGCGCCATCGGCGAGAATGGTCAGTGGATCTTTGATCCAGATCGCGTTGCTTTGGTCCATGGCTGTAGTTTCTCCGTCGGATTGTAAGTCGGCTCAAACGGGCACAACTAGAAATCAGCGGGTTCGCAGAAGCTGCCGCAGCCGGTTTGTCACCGCGGGCGATGCCCCCAATTTAGCTCCCGCTTCTGGAACGACGCGTCACGATCTCCGCAATGCGCTTTACCACTCGATCCCATGAGAGACCTTTGCATCTACTGCGATCTCGGATCTTTGTGACTATAGACGGCGCGACGCCGTTGTACCTTCTCCGATTCCGGGAAGATCTTTCGAAATAAGCGACAAATGGCAATTCTCGCGATGCCGCGGGCGCATCCGTTGAACGCTACGCTCGATCCAATCTGCGGCGAGGTATGTCAGGGCAGACCACGGGCTACTGAGGCTTGTCTATGTGTTGGTGCTGTGACCGGTGGCTGCGACGGTGAAGACGTCGCGCGTTGGATTGTAGTCGAGGCCGAACTTGTTCTGCTAATAGCGATAGGCGACCCAGAGGTCGACGGAGTGCGAGTATTTCTGGCCGATAAAGGCCTTGCTGGCATCGAACGTCACGCCGGCTGACGTCTACTTCGGCGGAGAGGCGACGATCCTCGCAGAACGCAACCGGATCAAGCTTGTCACCATCGCAAACCCGCCGCTCGCAGCATTGACCGCAGGCTGCTTAAACTCTAACCCTGATGACTAAAGCCTCCCTTTTCGAACAGCCTGATCAGGCTCCAATTATCTGACGACGGACAGTCTCAATGGTGCTGGCGGGGACACTCGCTGCCGAGCAAACGGAGGTTCGAGGTGGCCGGGAAGCTGTTGCGCATTATGCTACTTTCCGGGCCGAAGCAGCGTCGGCGGCAAATACTCTGACGAGTTCAGCGGCCGTGAGAGCCGCAATGACTGCCGGGCGCTTGTCGCGCACCAAGCTACCGCCGATCGGGCAGACGATGCGTGCGATGTCGCGGCGGGAGACGCCCTGCTGAAGAAAGGCAGTCATGAATCGCTTCCGCTTGCTGTGCGAGCCAATAATACCAAGATAACCGAAGTCCCCGCGCTCCAACACTGCGCTTGCGATCAGTGCATCGAACGAATGGCTGTGGGTCATCACTACATAGGCGGCATTGGCCGGCGCCGCCTCGACTTCGACTAGCATGCGGTCGGTCAAGATAATGGTCACGCCATCGGCTTCGAAGCCCGAGAACTCTTCGGGCCGGCTGTCGATCAGCCGCACCGAGAATGGGAGCAGCGATAGAGCGGTGGCCAACGCCTTGCCGACGTGTCCGGCGCCAAAGATCTGAACGACGGGGTATGCGGCGCGCTCCATCGCTTCGGCAGCTGCAAGACGCTCCAGCGTGTCGGCTGTCGCCCGTTCGATGAGGAGAGTGACATGTCCGCCGCAACATTGACCGATGCCGGGGCCGAGCGGAATAGCGAGTTCGTGCCGCTCCAGGTCAAGGTCGAGCAGTTTGCGTGCCTCGGCGATCGCTTCCCACTCGAAGCGGCCGCCGCCGATAGTGCCGGCGACGCGGTTTTCTGTGACGAGCATCGCGGCACCCGCTTCGCGTGGGGTCGATCCGCGCACTTCGGCAACTACGACCAATGCTGCTGCAGTACCCGCTGCCAAGTGGGCAGCAAGCTCGCTCGAAAGGGCTGCACTCAAGCTGTGTCTCCTGTTGAGGTCGACTTCAGGGCAATGCGCAACCGCTCGATCGCATCGAGGACCCGCTCGGGAGTTGCTGGTGCGTCGAGCCGCGGACAGATCCGATAATTGGCGACGCTCGCCACGGCATCGGAGAGGGCATGAAGCACGGAAATGGCGAGCATGATGGGCGGCTCGCCCACAGCTTTTGACCGGAAAATCGAATCCTCGCGATTGATGCCCCCCCGGTGGAGGGCGACGTTGAAGACGCGGGGTCGGTCACTGCAGGCTGGAATCTTGTAGGTCGAGGGCGCATGCGTGCACAACCGCCCATTGCCGTCCCACCACAATTCCTCGGTAGTCAACCAGCCCATGCCTTGGACAAAGCCGCCCTCGACTTGGCCGATATCTACCGCCGGGTTCAGAGAGCGGCCGGCATCATGGAGGATGTTGACGCGCTCCACCCGGTATTCACCGGTGAGAGTATCGACCGCGACTTCGCTGCAGGACGCGCCGTACGCGAAGTAATAGAATGGGCGGCCTCGGCCTTGCTTCCGATCCCAATGAATTTTCGGCGTTTTGTAGAAACCAGTTGCGGAAAGCGGGATGCGTGCCATGTAGGCCTGCTTGATCAGTTCGGTAAATGGTACCGTTCGGTCGCCGATCATTACGTGGTTGGGGAGGAAGACGATCTCGGCCCTCGGCACGCCAAATGTCTTGGCCGCGAAGTTGATGAGGCGTTCCTTGATCGTTCGCGCCGCCGCCTGCGCGGCTTTGCCGTTGAGGTCAGCACCTGACGAAGCAGCGGTAGCTGACGTGTTCGGAACCTTGCCCGTTGTGGTGGCGGTAATCTTCACCTGCGCGATGTCGATTTGCAGTTCCTGGGCGACGATCTGAGCGACCTTGGTGTGGAGGCCCTGGCCCATCTCGGTGCCGCCGTGATTGATCTGCACGCTGCCGTCCGTATAGACGTGCAGCAGAGCACCAGCCTGGTTGTAATGGGTTGCAGTGAAAGAGATGCCGAACTTCACCGGCGTCAGCGCAATGCCGCGTTTGATCACACCTCCGGTAGCGTTAGCGTCGCGGATGGCTTGGCGCCGCGCTTGATAGGCGCAGTCGCGCTCCAGTGTCTCCACCAGATCGAGGATAATGTTGTCCTCAACCTTCTGGTGATAGGGCGTCAAGTCACGGTTGGCGCCGCCATAGAAATTGCGCTTGCGCACGGTTAATGGGTCGAGGCCAGTGGCATAGGCGATCTCCTCGATCAGACGCTCGCCACCTATCATGCCCTGCGGTCCACCGAAGCCGCGGAAAGCGGTGTTGGAGACGGTGTTGGTCTTCAGAGGTTCCGAGACCAAACGCACAGACGGATAGAAATAGCAATTGTCGGCATGGAACAGGGCGCGGTCGGTGACTGGGCCGGAGAGATCAGAAGACCAGCCGCAGCGAGCAGCAAAGGTCATATCGACAGCCTTGATGCGCCCGTCATCGTCGAACCCCACTCCATAGTCGACGACGAAGTCGTGGCGTTTGCCGGTAACAATCATGTCGTCGTCGCGGTCGGGCCGGATCTTGGCTGCGCGCTTCAGCTGCTTCGCGACGATAGCGGCGATGCAGGCAAATTGGTTGCCCTGCGTCTCCTTGCCGCCAAAGCCCCCACCCATGCGGCGCACCTCGACGGTTACCGCGTTAGACGGCACGCCCAGCGTCAGCGCCACCATGTGCTGAACTTCGCTCGGGTGCTGGGTAGAGGAAAAGACGGTGACCTCATCCCCCTCGCCGGGAATGGCGAGGGCGATTTGGCCTTCCAAGTAAAAGTGATCTTGTCCACCGATCCGCATTCGTCCAGAGAGGCGGCGGGGCGCCGCCGCGAGGCCTGCTATCGCATCGCCGCGTGCCAGTTTGAGCGGCTCGGTCACAAATTGGCCGATAGGTTTTGCGGTGTCGATATCGAGTACCGCAGGCAGATCCTCATATATGATTGCGGCCAGGCGCGCGGCGCGGCGCGCCTGCTCCCGCGTTTCGGCGGCGACGGCGAAGATCGGCTGGCCAAGAAATTCGACCACTCCTTCCGCCAGCAGCGGCTCGTCATGCTTGTGCGTCGGACTGACGTCGTTCTGGCCAGGAATATCAGTGGCGGTCAGAACCGCGACTACGCCGGGAGCTTCGCGCACCCTGCCGAGGTTGACGGCGGTGAGACGAGCATGCGGCCGTTCGCTGAGGCCGAAATAGACATGCACCAGCCCATTGGGAGTTGGCATATCATCGACGTAAATCGCCTCGCCGGTGACATGGCGTCGGGCGCTGTCGTGGGGTTGCGCAGTGTGCACGACGCCGAGCAGAACGTTCCGCTCGTTCTTAGACATGGGCAAGCTCCTTGGCGCCGACCAGGCGGGTTTCCTCTGCCGGGAGCATCAGTTCGACGTGCAGGCGCTCGATCAGGTTCTGGGCGACGCGCGTGCGATAGTTGGCGCTCGCCCTCATGTCGCTGATTGGCGAGAAGTCCTGCGCCAGCGCGCTCTTGACTGCAGCTACTGCCGTTTCGTCGAAGGAGCGCCCTGTCAAGACCCGTTCGACCGCCGCGGCGCGCATCGGCGTGGCCGCCATGCCGCCGAATGCGACACGCGCCTCGACTACGCGGTCGCCGTCAAGGCGAAGCAGGAAGGCCCCCATCAACGCCGAAATGTCCTGATCAAAGCGCTTGCTGATCTTGTACGCTCGGAAGCGGGCGTCGGCCAACGGCTTCGGCACGCTGATTCGTTCGACAAATTCGCCAGGACCACGATCCTGCTTGCCATAGGCGACGAAGAAATCTTCCAGCGGCAACGAGCGCTGTTTCGCGCCGCACCTGAGATGCAGCGTCGCGCCGAGTGCAACCAGCGCGGGGGAAGCGTCCCCGATCGGCGAGCCATTGGCAATATTGCCGCCGATGGTGCCGACGTTGCGGATCTGGGTTGAGCCAAGCCGGCGGAAGATCTCGCCGAGATCGGGATAGTACCGGGCGAGAAGAGTGGTGGCGTCGGCGTACGTTACTGCCGCACCGATTTCAATGGTGTCGCCGGTGTCGTCGATGTGTTGCAGGTCGCGAACCCGGCCGATCCAGACCACAGGATCGAGCTTGCGCATATGCTTGGTGACCCACAAGCCGACATCGGTTGAGCCAGCGACAATGGTGGCGTGCGGCGCGGCCAGCAGGAACTCGGCGAGCGCATCCATCGTGGCCGGCGCGTAGAAGGTGCCGGCGACGCTTTCGATCGAGATCGTTTCCTCGTCGCGCAAAATCTCAAGGCGGGAAATCGTCTGCGCCTCCCGCTGATCGAAACAATCAGCGTTTGTGCCGGCGCAAACACGCTCGGCAGCCCGGACGATCGGCGCATAGCCCGTGCATCGGCACAGATTCCCGGCGAGGGCATCGTTGATCGCGTCTTGGTTCGGGACGGCATCCACACTCTTCGACAGCGCGAAAAGAGACATTACGAAGCCGGGCGTGCAAAAGCCGCATTGCGAGCCGTGGCAGTCGACCATAGCTTGCTGCACCGGATGCAATTGCCCGTCGGAACCCGCCAGATGTTCTACTGTGAGGAGCTGACTGCCATCAAGGGAGCCGACGAACTGGATGCACGCGTTGACAGCCTGATAGCGCAAGCGTCCGCGGTCGGGGCGAGCGAGTACGACAGTGCAGGCGCCGCAATCGCCTTCGTTGCAGCCTTCCTTGGTACCAACGCGCCGTTCCTCGAGACGCAACCAGTCAAGGACCGTCATGGTCGGGGCAAAGCTGTTGATTTCACGTAGCTCGTCACCTAAGAGGAACCGGATACACCTTCTCATTTGCGAGGTCCATCTTGCAGAGAAACTTGGGTTAGTTGTCTCGACAGGTGCCAAGGTTGTCGTAATTCCACAACAGAGGTCAGCGGGCCAACATACGCGGTGAGATGTCGCGATGCTAAGCCAGTTATGCTCTCCTTCCTGCGGCCTGCTCAGTCGCGCCAGGCTATCTTAATTATTCAGGCGCCCGCTGGCACCTGTTGCGATCAGAACATAACACCGTAGCCCAATACGGCCTTGTAGTTCCCGAAGAAACATTTTCGCAATTTCTCGAAAGATGTCTGCCCAGATCCACCGCGTCGCTGACAATGACGCCTCGCTCTGGGCGGGAGTTGCATTGATCTGCCCCCCTTTGAAGCGGTCCTCCCTGAAGTATGATTTCGGATGGAGGATAAGATCGATGGCAAGGGAGAGGCATACGGCTGAAGTTGCGACGCTGCGGCAGGTTGACGTGCTCATGGCACGGGGGCGGCAGGTTGGAGACGCGGTGCGAACGATAGGCGTGACAGAAGTTACGTATTATCGATGGCGGAACGAGTACGGCGGCCTGAGGGGCGATCGGGTGAAGCGCTTGAAGGAGCTGGAGACGGAGAACGCGGACGGTCAATAAGAAGCGTGTCGAGCGGATCTGGCGATGTGAGGGCTGAAAGTCCCAGCCAAACAGCCTAAGCGAGGGCGTCTGTTACTCAACGACGGTTCGTGTATCCGGCTGCGGCCGGAGCGCCCCACCATGTCTGGTTCTATGACTTCGTCGCTGATCGCAGCCTTGATGGCGAACCGCTTCATTGTCAAGGCGACTAATATATACCAATTTCAACGGCATATGAGTTCGCAGTTCTATTTAGACTGGCCCGCCATTTTGCCACCTACGAGACTGATAGCGTCTACGAAAACCCTCAACGTCGGAGCCTCTGTGGCTCTTGATGATAATGTCATTCCATTCCAGAAATATGCTTCCATTGGGAGGTTGCAACTATTCTCGTCGCATCGAGAGGGCTTGTCTTTGTAGCAGGTGACCGATCGATGAACTTCATGTGTGATTGAGTGCATGCCGTAGAGTGGGACAGCAGCAGATGATGCAGCCGATCCTGCCGCCCATGATAAGAGTATTGCCCGGCTTCGTCTCAACGTCTGATCGAGCGGCTATCGCGAGAAGAGCGGTGGTCGCGTTTCAGTGATGGGCCGAAACGCTCTTGACGCACTCAGACAGCAAATCACCGGACGCAAAATGGCTGACGTCACCCAGACTGATGATGCCAACCATCCGCTTGCTCTTGTTGATCACCGGCAGCCTGCGGACCTGCAGCTTCTCCATGTGATGCACCGCCTTTGGGAGATCATCGTCCTCCCGGCAACAATGGATGCCTTCGGTCATCACATCGCGCGCCGTTGCGCGGCCAGCATCGAAGGTGTTGCTCGCGAGCCCTTTGCAGACGATGTTGCGATCGGTCACGATCCCGATCAGTCGGTCGTCCTCCCCAATCGGAATGCAGCCGATGTCATGCCCCCGCATCAATTTCGCGAGCTCGGTGACAGGGGTGTTGGGGCTGACCCAGTCGACACCCTTGTGCATCACGTCTTTGACTTTCATCGCGAGCCTCCATTAATGGGTTCAAGTGCACTTGATGCAATGCAGCACGGCCCCGTTTTTCTCAACTATACAACCGATTGCGTGCGAGGTCGCAGAAGAAAGCATCATTCCTACGCGACCGGACCAGACAAGCGCTGTCGCTGCCGCCCTCCTGAACAAGTGACAGCGACTTCGCGGCCGGGATTCCCGCCCAACATCGCAAAGGTAATGGGCCGCGCGCATCCGACGCGAAGCCGCTTATGTCAGGTTTCCCCAAAGCCTGTGTAAGGCGTCAGCGCGATGACTTCCGCGTCCGGAACGGATTAGTGGAATCCTGCAAATCCAGGCGTGTCACATTGGACAGGGAACGGTTCTAGCCTGATAGTCTGCGTTGCTGCGCGCCTCCAGATGAGGTCAAAGGGAATGAAAGAGAAAAGGGACATCGTGGAAAACTGGCTGCCGCGTTACACCGGCACGCCGCTCGCCGAATTCGGAGAGTATGTTCTTCTGACCAACTTCGACAATTACGTCGAATGGTTCGCCACACTGCATGGAGGTTTAGTAAAGGGCGTAGATCGACCGATGCCTAACGTGACTGCTGATGGGATCACTCTGATTAACTTCGGCATGGGAAGCCCGAATGCCGCGACGGTGATGGATCTATTAAGCGCCATTGCGCCGAAAGCCGTATTGTTTCTTGGTAAATGTGGCGGGTTGAAACGCAAGAATCATATTGGCGACTTGATTCTACCGATTGCGGCCATTCGGGGCGAAGGTACCTCGAATGATTACCTGCCACCGGAGGTCCCCGCGCTGCCCGCGTTCCAGTTGCAACGCGCGGTGTCAACGATGATCCGCGATCTCGGTCACGACTATTGGACAGGTACTGTGTACACGACCAATCGTCGTGTCTGGGAACACGATGATCGCTTCAGGGATCTGTTGCGTCGTACACGGAGTATGGCGATCGACATGGAGACTGCAACAATCTTTGCTGCAGGGTTTGCCAATCACATTCCGACCGGGGCACTGCTTCTCGTGTCCGATCAGCCAATGATCCCCGAGGGTGTGAAGACCGAAGCGTCGGATCAGGTGGTGACCGCGAACTATGTCGAAAGGCATATCAAGATAGGGATAGAGGCCCTGAGGCTTGTGCGGCGCCGTGGCCGCAGCGTTAAGCATTTGCGTTTCGAAGACGATTTCGATGCATGAGACGTAAAAAGGCGTCGCACCGCCGCGTGAACAGTTAAGCAGCAGCATGATCATCCCATTTCGGATAGCGACGGCCGTCGCGGATTGTTCGACCAGTCTGCCCAGCGGCAGAAATGACCGACAAATCCTCAGTCGTGCGCGCTAAAGCGCCCATGCATCGCGCCGGCGGTCAGGCGCGCAAACTGCGCGTGACTCAGATGAAGCAGCGTCTCGTGATCGCCAGCCTCCATGTAGATCTCCGGCTGTGCCTCGATGCTATCGTCGACGATGAGATCCAGCCCGTAGCATTTTCCGACGGCAGGAACTGCGCCGTGTGCACAGTCGCGGAACAGCTGATTGATCTCGGTTTCATCTGCCATGTCGACATTGTCACCGAGTTTTGTCCTCAGTTCCGACAGGCGGAGGTGATGCGATGCGGGCAGGACGGCCAGCATATATTCGCCGTCGCGCCGCAACACGATGCCCTTGGCAAGGCGATCGCCCGAGATATGGCATGCCTCAGCCGTGCGAGTGGACGTCATGCTGATTTCATGCGGGATCTCCTCGTATTGGATGTTTTCAGCGGCTAGGTATTTCTGGAGGGTGGGAGCAATGGACATGGCGTGACCTCCGGTGCAATACGCAAACCATCCACCGTGAAGTCTACCTGCAGACTCTCGCCGTACGATGGGCGGCTGCGTGACTATAATATCAACATGGGACTTCCATCCGCCAGTTGCAATCCGTCGTCGGTGACCAACTCTATCGCGAGATAGCCAGGATACTTGCGCTGTCGGCGGTAGAGTGCGCGAGCGCCGCAAATCGGCGCCCGGGACGTCGGATCATCAGAACCAAAAAGTCTGCGCCCCCGATCCGGATGCCTTGACGCGACCCGAACGGGAAATCTGCGATAGCGCAGCCGCCGAACGATGCGCTGGCCGAGAAATCCGGTTCCGCCAAACACGGTCACGATGCGAGCGTTCGTTGCCATCATGACTCAAACTCGCCGGATTGCGGCGACCACTGTTCATCGGAGCATCATACGCGCTCCGAGCACCTGTTGAAATGGCAGGCTGCTTGGAGTTGCTATTGGACCGAGAGCAAGGGCCGAGCGAAACTGAGTTCATGACCGTCAGGATCTGTGAGGTGGAAAAAGCGCTCACCCCATTCGGCATCGCGGGGCGCGGTCGTTGGCAGGCATCCTGTTGTGAGCGCGCGGTCGTACAGTGCATCAACATCGGTGACGTAAAAGATTGCGCGCCCCCACCAGAACCAGCGCCGCTCAGCAGGCTGGGCGATGAGGTTTAGATAGCTCGCCCCCGCTCGAAAGCTGGTGAATGACGACTCTTCGCCGCCATGCTGGACCTCAAACCCCAGGGCGCGGTAGAATCGGACAGCTCGCGACATTTCGTGCGTGGCCAGTGTGATTGCGCTGATCCCCTCGATCATGGATGGAGCTCTCCTGTTTCAATTCCCCGCGCCATTTGTAGCCGACACTGCTTCACCGGTCAGAATTCGTTCCTGACTCAAACTAACGTGATAAAGGCCTTGCTCCGCTCGAATCCTAATGGCCGGTAGATTGTCGGTTCATCTCTTCCAATAGCTCGCGCATTGCATCGAATTGTGTGCCAAACCCTTTCCAATCTCCGGATTTCAATCGCTCCATTGCCTGATTGTAGCGATCGAGCGCCTGCTGCGCTCGGTTCACCGCAGAGCCCGCGCTTGACAATTTCGCTGCATCGCTCGCCGTTGTCGGCGCGGTGCCTGCCTCTATGAATAGCGCCGACAAGGCCTCGGCAAGCGTTTCCTTCATGACGACGTTTTCGCCATAGGCCGCGATCACGCGCTTGAGCTCCGGCAAGTGTCCTTGCTCTGCCCGCAAATACAGTGGGGATACATAGAGGATCGAGTTCTCGATCGGGATTACAAGCAAATTTCCGCGGATCACCCGTGAACCCATCTGGTTCCATAGCGATATCTGTTGAGAGATCTCGGTGTTCTGATGAATCCGGGCTTCGATCTGGAACGGTCCGTACACGAGCTTCTCCTTGGGAAACTCGTAGACGATCAGTTTGCCGTAGTCGGGTGCGTCGCAGCGCGCTGCAAGCCATGCGATCATGTTGTCGCGGCGGCTCGGCACCATGGGAATCATGATAAAGAACTCAGCTTGTGTTTCTCCGGGCAGCCGCATGATGATGTAGTAAGGGACCATCAAGGCCGCGCTGCCATCGCTGTCCGGTTGGCGCGGGAATTGCCAAAGATCCTCGCGGTTATAAAAAACGTCGGCCGCTTCCATGTGGTAGGCCTGATAAAGCCGCGCCTGAATCAGGAAGAGGTCTTCCGGATAGCGGATATGCTTTTGCAAATCCGGCGGCATGGCCGCAAGCGGCTTGAACAATTCCGGGAAGATGCGCTGGTAGGTAGCGGCGATCGGATCCGTCGAGTCAATCAGATAGAAATCGACAGTGCCGTTATAGGCATCAATGACGATTTTCACAGAATTGCGGATGTAATTGAGATTGAGGTCAGGCGCAGGCTGCGCAGAGGGAAAATAGTCGCTCGTCGTATAGGCATCCTGCATCCAGAATATCCGCCCTTCACTGATGACCAGATAGGGGTCCCGATCAAGGCTCAGGAATGGGGTGATCGTGCGTACCCGCTCCCGAATATTGCGCCGGATCATGATTCGGCTGTCGTCGGTGATGTAGCTTGAGAGAAGCAGATTCATATCGTTGAAGTGGTGAGCGAAGACGATTTTCCGCAGCATCCCCGACAGCGGGACGCCACCGGCGCCGTCATAGGCGACGTAGACGTTGTCTTTTCCCTTTGGATAGTCGAATTCCAGCGTAGTTCCTTTGACGATAACGTAGTCGCTCTTCTGCTCCCCATAATAGATTCGTGGCTCGCGGATTTCGGGGCCTCCGTCCGCAACTGGAGGGATATCGCGCAAATAGAGGGGCGGGAGCCCTTCACTGCTCTTTTGGGTCACCGGGCTCATCACGGCACCGTTGCCGTGGGTGAACAGGAGGTGGAGGTTGACCCACGTCTGTGCGTTAGGCGGCAGCAGCGAGGACTTGAGCTCACGCGCCGAAAGCATCACGCTTTGATAGGTGCCGTTAAGCCAATAGCGATCTACATCCAGATTGTGAAGCTTGTAGTAGGTGCGAATTTCCTGCAGTTGCGCGTACGTATCCGACAACGGTTGCCAATCCCACAGTCGTATATTGTCGATAGTCGCTTTGTTGGATTCAAGCGCCTTTAAGGTGAGGTTCTGTTCGGCCGGGAATGGCTTTGCAGTGATCTTGTCAAGATTGTAGGCCTCCCGGGTCAGCTTGATGTTGCGTTCGATGTAGGGGCGCTCCAACTCCAGTTCATTCGGTTTGACGAGCAATCGCTGAAACAGTCCGGGGACCACGCCGGATAACAGAAGAGCGGCGCTAAAGACGAGAATCATCGCCGCAGTTGGGAGCCGGTAGGTGCGCACTCGCAGGTTCGCCCATGCTGCGAATGCTGCGACGATCGAAAGTCCGATCAGCAACCAGAGGACAGGTAGCTCGACATGGACGTCGGTGTAGCTTGCGCCGACCACGACTCCATTGTCGCCGTAGAGCAGCAGGTATCGATCGAGACCGTAGGACCATGCCTTCACGGCAAAGAAGAAGCCGAGCAGCACTGAGCCGTGGGCAATCGCTGTTGGCGACATCGATCGTTGCCGGGCGTGGTATTCGATGTCGCCGTGCGCCCAATAGATTAATCCAGCAAAGAGCGCGCTTATGAAAAGCGTGAGCAACATCCAATTTTTGACGGCGATATAAGCGGGCAGAGAAAACAGATAGAATCCAATGTCCTTGTCGAAAAGTGGATCGTTCGCGCCGTAGGGCACGTGATAGAGGAACCGTAGAAAAACGCTCCAGTTGCTGACCTCTCCCGAGGCTACAAGCAAAGCGACAAGTCCCGCGCCGACAGCGATGGTGAGAGACCATGGCAGCCGATTGCGCAGCAATTCCAGCAGATCGGATGATGTTGTAATGGCCGTAAGCTTCCATGCGAAGTGAGGCTGGGCTGGCTGCCGGGCAAACTTAAGTGCCAGCCGTGCGTTTGCCCAGATGATGATGGCAGTTGCCGTGAAGACTACAAAGAAGACGCCAGCTTTTGCACCGATCGTCGTCCAAAAGACATTCAAATAGCCGATCGCGGAAAACCACATCCAGTCGACCAGAGTGGCACTGGTGAGCCCCAGCAGGATTAGGCTGACAGCTCCGGCGATAGCCGCAGTAAGGAGCGCCACCACCACGTTCCGCCGCGGTGCTTGCCGCTCTGGCCCGGTGATCCCGATCGTCATAACTTCACTATAGCAGAAAAGCGAAATGCGATGACGTCCGTTGTGGATCTGTGTACCTGTCTTTTTACGAGATTCTGCCCACATTGGAACTGATGCACCCAACCAGAAGGGCGCGCATGAACAGCGATCTCGCAACGGTGTCTCGTCTCTACGAGATCACGATGGTCGGAGTGGCATGTGGCCCTCGCGTGACGTGGCGAGAATTGATCCGGGAGTCCAAGGCCATCGGGATCGACGCCGCCAATATAGTCCACCGCGCAATCATTCGAGGTGCACCGACAGTGGCTGCGCGATGTGATTCAGCCTGGGTTTGAAGGGAGTGGCGCCATGATTGATCTCTCCAACCTCGAAGCCCGTTTCGGCGCAGGAAATTATGCGCCGTTGCCCGTTACCATCGTCCGCAGTGAAGGGGTTTACGTGTGGGACGAGAGCGGGCGACGTTACATGGATATGATGGGGGCGTACTCGGCGGCCAGCTTCGGCCATTGCCATCCGCGTCTCGTTCAGGCCCTGACCGAACAGGCCCGGCAGCTCGACACGATATCGCGCGCCTATTTCAGCGATCGATTGGGACCTTTCCTGGCGCGGGCCTGCACCCTGACCGGCATGGATTTGGCGCTGCCGATGAACAGCGGCGCGGAAGCGGTGGAGACTGCGCTCAAGGCTGCGCGCAAATGGGCCTACAAGGTCAAGGGCGTGCTAGGCGATCAGGCGGAGATCATTACAGCAGAGGGCAATTTTCACGGCCGGACGATTTCCATCGTCGGCTTTTCATCCGTTGCCCAGTATCGCGATGGTTTTGGGCCATTCCCGCCCGGCTTCAGGCTCGTTCCGTTCGGTGACGCTGCAGCACTAGAGGCCGCGATCACACCGAATACTGCGGCCTTTCTGGTCGAGCCGATACAGGGTGAAGGCGGCATCAACGTGCCGCCGCCGGGTTACCTGGCGGAAGCCGAGCGCATCTGCCGGGCAAACAACGTGCTGCTGCTGTGCGACGAGATCCAAAGTGGTCTGGGACGCACCGGCCGACTGCTCGCGTGTCAACATGAAGGGGTCTTGCCAGACGGGTTGATGCTCGGCAAGGCGCTCGGCGGCGGGCTCCTGCCGGTGTCGCTGTTTCTCGCGCGTCGTGAGGTCATGGAGGTTTTCAGGCCGGGAGATCACGGCAGTACCTTCGGTGGAAATCCGATCGCTGCTGCGGTTGGATTGGCCGCTCTTGAAACGCTGATTGACGAGGCATTGATCGAGCGGGCTGCGGCTGTCGGCGCCCATCTTCTCAATCGGCTCGCATCGATCAAGAACCCGATCATCCGCGATGTGCGAGGCCGAGGTCTGTTCGCGGGGGTTGAACTGGATCGCGACGTTGCGAGTGCGGGCGCCGTGGTCATACAGCTATTGCGGGCGGGCGTGTTGACCAAGGATACCCACCGCAACACGATACGGTTTGCGCCGCCCTTGATCATTGATGAATCACAAGTCGACTGGGCGGTGGACCGGCTCACCGAAGTTCTGGAGGACGTCGCCAAAACGGATACTCTTCTCGGGTAATGATACGATCACACGAGGTCAATCGATGTCTTATCTGACGTCTGGGCGAGCGGAAGGTCATGGCCGAAGTTGATGGTGCTGGTAATCCGGCGCATATGGGCCTTCCATGCATCTGAACCTGGCTCGCGTCCACCGCCGGTTTCCTCTTCGCCGCCGAATGCGCCGCCGATCTCTGCGCCGGAAAGGCCGATGTTGACATTGGCGATGCCGCAGTCGGAACCCCTGATCGAGAGAAATTTTTTGCACTTCGTGCATATCGGTGAGAAGATCGAGGATGCCAGCGCCTTATCGAACTCCGAATACCTCAAAACGTAGAGAATCGGCGCAAACGTCTCGTCCGCATCGCTGGCTACTACCCGCCTGGCTCGAGCCGGAATGCCTCCGTATCTTGGCGGCAAGATTCGACCGATCGATTTTTCGGCCTATGCGTGCACCTTCTGCATGGCGCGCCACTCAGCACTCATCTGCGAACCCGGAATGGCCCCGTTTCGGCGGGCCAGGACCGCTCTTTCGAGTGCGTCTTTGCTGCCTTTGATCCGGATCGTCGATCTCGATCACGTCGATGAGGGATTGCAGGTAGGTTTTGCGGAGCGGGATCGATCCAGAGGTAAAGTTCTCACGCATGCTGCGGCCGGAACGCTCAAGCAATGCCGGGTCGATCTGGATGGCTTGTGCTGAATGCGATTGGTACGTTCGAGCGCGGCTTTGGCACGATCCCGATGCCGTCTGCGATCAGCCGATAGAGCTGCTTGAGCTTCTCATCGGCATCGGTGACGTCGCACTGCAAAGCGGTCACGCGGGCATTTACCGCGTCCGCCATTTCCGAACGCCGCGATGCCAGCGAGGACAAGATCGTGGCCAGACGCTCCGGCTAAAACAGTCGTTCGGTCATGTGGGTAGTGACGAGATTGTCGAGCTTGTCCATCAGCATCGACCGGCGTTTGCAGGCCGTCTTTCTCTTTCGGGCGCAGGTCGAGCACGCATAGTAACGATGGACGGAACCGGTCTTCGAGGTACCGCGCGCAGCGAACGATCTTGACAGGCGCCCGAGGCCGGCGATGCAGTCCGATAGCTGAGGCGTGCTGGCAGCCGGTGTCTGTGTCGCATTGCTGAAGATAGAGCATATGTGCAATGTTTTTGCTGCGTGCCGGATGGGGTCGGGAATGTTGGACAGCGAAATCAATGTCGAACCGCTGAGACGGTTGATTGAATCTTGGCGGGCAGATCCTGGCGCGACTTATCGCGGCTGGTTTTTGTGGGAGGAGCGACTCAAGAATTTTCGGTCCATTCGACGTGGCATCGAGCAGGTGGTCCGCGAGATAGAGAAGGGATCTTTCGGTAATCTCTACAAGGGCTCGTCGCTTGAAATTGCTGTTAAGTCCGTGGCGGAACAGCGCCAGATATTCAAGGGTGCGGACCATGCCTTTCTGTGGAAGCCGAAGCTGCGGATTCCGGACATCTACGAAAACGCAGAAAACCAGCGCGCATTCGGCCGATTCCTGGATACCAGTGCTTGCTGTTCAACCGAGGTCCAGGTCTTAGAGGCCATCGCGGCTCTGGAGAGATGCCAAATCAAGGGACTGGGACCTGCAGCAGCCAATCTCCTCTATTTCCTGCATCCCACCATCGCGCCGCCGTTCAACACTGCGATCGTCAAAGGATACAATTCGGTAACGGGTGCGAAGGTCAGGCTCGGCAGTTGGCCTGATTATCTTGCAATGCGGGTAGGCATGCTCCGGTTGAATGCACGGTATCGCGACCTCCTGTCGAATGACCTTGGCGCGGTTGCCGGTCTCCTGTTCGACGTCGGATCGGGACGATATCCGGCGCCGCCCAAAGAGGGGGCGGACGGGCTGGATACCTGGGCACGGGATCTCGACGAGATCCGGTCCAAGGCTGCCGTCCAAACAACCGGTCCGAATGGCGAAACTGACCGAACGCACACGGAAATCCAGGGCTGGCTGCGTGATGTGGGCCTGGGTCTTGGATACGATGTTTGGATCGCCGCGAATGACCGCAGTCGCGCGTACAATGGCGGGCGATTGTCGGACGGATGCGTCGGTGATCTCAGGCCGTTCGACGGCGGCACCGCTGGCATGGACGCCGTTCGGCTGATCGATGTGCTGTGGCTCGACAAAGGCGAGGGTGCCATTCATGCCGCCTTTGAGGTCGAACATACGACATCGATCTACTCTGGAATCGTCCGAATGCTGGATCTTGCTCTCGGGCCATGCGGCAGCTTGCTTAAGGGCCTCTATCTGGTGGCGCCTGATAGCCGCGAAGCGGAAGTGCGGGCTCAGGTCGCTCGCCCGGCATTTGCTGCGGTCGCCAATCTGGACGTCCGCTTTCTTGCCTACAGCGAGCTCGAACGCCACCGGGAAGCGATCATTCGTTTCGGAGAAGGATTGAAGGCAATCCGATCAGTTTCGAAGGCATTGACATGACCTGATCGGCTTGGAGTGGCAACTGGTTGCGTCTGGCCTTCCGAACCGGAGGCCATTTCCCAACCGATGATGCCGCGACAAAATTACTGTATCCAGCTTTGAACCGCGCCGCGGCCGAGTGGAAACGCCCGCCGCGCGAATGGTCCGAGGCGAAGACCCAGTTCGCCGTCGGCCGGCATGCCGTCGGTACACACTAGCGGCGCGCAATCGGGGGCCCAGCGATCCGCGGCGATCGCAACTAGGTTGGGATTTTCACAGACATGGACCTTGCGATCCGCCCCGTCCCATGACGGCGGGGAGTGCAATAGCGACCGTACTCAAATTAGGCCACTGCAAAAATCAAACTAAACCACTACGGAGTGAATACTGAATCGAGCAAGAGAGCCTTTATTTCGTGTGCTGAGATCGCTCTTCGACCGGCCAGATATTCCGGGTTCGCAATAACAAGCGGGCCGTCATTTGGATCGTCGGTGATGCGACCATGCGATCCGCGTACCAAGGATGCGTCCAAGGGAATGACATCCATCAAGGCCCGAAATCCCAACTTGCGAAGAATCAGGCGCTTGCCGATCGCAAGTTTGGGCGAAGCTATTCTTGGATCGAGAAACAGCTCGACGGGATCGTATCCCGGCTTACGATGAATCTCTACGGTTCGCGCGAAATCCGGCGCGCGGCTGTCATCGTTCCAGTAATAGTAAGTGTACCACGATCGCGCATCGGAAATTGCGACGAGTTCGCCTGCGCGAGAATGGTCAAGACCGATTGCAGATTTGTCGGAGCTATCATAGACGTGTTCGACGCCGGGCAGTTCCTCAAGGAGTGCCCGCACCTTGGGTTGTAGTTGCGGGTCCGCCACATAGACATGCGCGATCTGATGGTCAGCCACAGCGAAGGCTTTCGATGCTATCGGATCGAGCAGCTCGCCGCCGTCTTCCTCGCGCACTGCGAGCAGGCCCGCATCGCGCAAGGTTCGATTGATGTGGATTGGCCTATCGACATTGGTGATGCCGTATTCCGACAGTATGACGACCGCCCGCCCGCTTGCCCGAGCAGCGTCGGCAAGGTCGCCGGCAACCCCATCGATCTCCGAGAGGGACCTCTGAACCGCTGGATGAGTCACGTTCGGGCCGAAGCGCTGCAGGTCGTAATCGAGATGCGGGAGGTAGGCGAGTGTTAGGGTCGGATTGCTCTCCTGCATAACAATCTTTGTCGCTTCTGCAATCCAGCGCGTCGATGCGATTGTCGTTGCCGGCCCCCAGAACTGAAACAACGGAAAGGGGCCGAGCCGTTCGGTTAGCCTCTCTCGCAAACGATCCGGTACCGTATAGCAATCGGGTAGTTTGCGACCGTCCGCCTTGTAGATCGGCCGTGGCGTCGCGCCGACGTCATGGCTCGAAGCCATGTTATACCACCAGAACATGTTGGCGCACGTGAAGGCAGGGTCGCGCTTCTTGCCGGCCTCCCAGACTTTCTCTCCACACACCAGACGATTGGATTGGCGCCAAAGTAATATCTCCATCTGATCGCGAAACAGCCAGCCATTGCCGACGATGCCGTGATCGCGTGGCGTCAAGCCGGTCATGAAGCTTGCCTGAACGCTACATGTGACTGCCGGTGTCACGGTATCTAGCGTCGCCATGCCATGACGCGCGAAAGCGGAAAGCCGCGGCGTATGGACACCCAAGTGATGCGGTGTCAAACCAACCACGATCATCGCGAGGACCGGTTTCAAGGCGTCTTTCTCCCCGGTGAACAGATCGCGTTTCAACTCGCTTTTGCCGCGATCTCGTTTCGTTTGGCTGCACTGCAGCGACGTAAATCAGCTTGCCAAACTGCCAAGCGAAATGGCACGTTGTCCAGAGAAACAGCTGCATAGGATGAAAAGCTAAGAACGCCCAAGCTCTTCTGGCGTTCTGTTAAGTATTCTCCGGCCCCGCTACAGCAAGAATAAACAAGGGTGCCGCGTGGGGAGGATGCCATGCTCGATACACCTTCGAACAGGGTCGAAGATATCCGTCTGCAATCCTTCAGCCTGACCTATGAATTCCCCGTGGCATTCACTCGTGACGCGTTTGGGATCGGCAATAGATGCCTGATCGACGCTTTGACGCGCCGGGAGCCCGACAAGCGACACAAATGCGCGATCTTCGTCGATAAGGGGGTCCTCTCTGCGATGCCCGATCTCGCGGCCCATATCGGGGGCTATTTCGCCGCGCATGCCGACAAGATCGAAATGGTCGGCTCTGTTTTGCCGGTCGCGGGCGGTGAAATCTGCAAGAACAATTCAGAGACGGTGCCGAATTTGCTTGTCACGCTTTCCAAGCTTGCCATCGACCGCCACTCCTACACAATCGCCGTTGGAGGCGGTGCTCTGCTGGATGCCGTTGGGTACGCTTCTGCGATCTTTCATCGCGGTGTGCGTCACATCCGTTTCCCGACGACCGTGCTGGCGCAGGGTGATAGCGGCGTTGGCGTCAAGAACGCCGTCAATCTGTTTGGCGTGAAGAACCTCATCGGCACTTTCGCACCGCCATGGGCAATCATCAACGACAGCGCTTTCATCGGCATCTTGCCGCCACGCGAGAAGCGCGCGGGAATGGCGGAAGCGGTCAAGGTCGCCCTGATCCGCGACAGCAATTTCTTTGGTTGGCTGGAAAACAATGCCGATGCACTTGCAACGTTCTCCGCGCCACATCTCGACAGGCTGATCAAGGATTCCGCTGAACTCCACATGGGTCAGATCAGACTCGGCGGTGATCCGTTCGAGGCGGGTTCGGCGCGGCCACTCGATTTCGGCCATTGGTCGGCGCATAAGCTGGAGCAATTGACTGACCATGAGGTCAGCCATGGCGAAGCGGTGGCAATCGGCATCGCGCTTGATACGCGCTATTCCGTGTTGACGGGACTGCTCGCCAAAGGAGAGGACGATCGCGTGCTTCGTCTTCTTAAACGGCTCGGGTTTGTCCTGTGGGACGATCGGTTGCGACATCGAAGTGCGAGCGGAGAGCTTGCCTTGTTGCAAGGACTTGCGGAATTTCGGGAGCACCTTGGCGGCGAACTGACTGTTACGCTTCTTGCCGACGTCGGGCGCGGCGTGGAAGTTCATGAGATGGACCCCGCGGTCGTGAGCCAGTGCATAGACTGGCTCGAGCAAGCGGGCTTGGCCTGACATGAAACTCGACAGGATACCCGGCGACGCCCATCTGACGTACTGCACCAACATTCACGCCGGCGAAAGCTGGCCTGATATCCGCGCAAGCCTTGATGAACATGTTCCGGCGATCAAGGCGGCCGTTGCCCCGGATCGGCCACTTGGCATCGGTTTACGTCTTTCCGGGCAGGCCGCTCGGGCTGCTTGCGCGCCCAGTGCTCTTGAAGCCTTTCGCGATCAGCTTGGTGCGCTGGGCGCCTATGTGTTCACCATCAATGCCTTTCCGTTCGGTCCGTTTCACGGTGTCCGCGTTAAGGAACAGGTTTATCTGCCTGACTGGCGCGACAAGGAGCGCGTTTCGTTCACGGCCGACGCTGCCGCCGTACTTGCCGCGATCCTTCCCGATGGCATCGATGGAAGCATTTCCACGGTACCGGGTGCATTCAAGACGAATGGAAAGTCGAAGGATGCAATCGCGATCATGGCTTCCAACCTCGTGCAGGCGATCGCCGACCTCGTGTACATCGAGCGTCGCGCAGGCAAGCGCATCGCGCTCGCGCTGGAGCCGGAGCCGTGTTGCTTTCTGGAAACCACCGATGAGAGCGTCGCGTTCTTCGAGACGACGCTGTTGAAGCCTGAGATTCTCGATGCGCTTGCGGGCATAATTGGCACGGGCCGTCCAGAGGCGGAAAAGCTGCTGCGACGCCATCTCGGCATCTGCTACGATGTCTGTCATGGTTCGGTTGAGTATGAAGACACGGTTGCAGCACTGGATCGGCTGATCGCTGCCGGAATCACGGTGCCGAAGATTCAGCTATCAGCAGCGATGCGCGTGCCGGCCATGACGGCGGATATGATCGACGCAGTAATGCGCTATGATGATGGCGTCTATCTGCACCAGACCATTGTGCGCAACGCGAACGGACTGACACGGTTCACTGACCTGCCCGATGCGGTGGCGGCGTTCAGGGAGGGCCGTGCCGATGGCGAGTGGCGGATACATTGTCATGTGCCGGTTTTTCTGTCCGATCTTGGGGCTATCGGCTCGACCCGCTCCGATCTCGTTGCAACGCTGGCTGCGCTGCGAACTCGCCCGCTGTCAGCGCATCTGGAGGTCGAAACATATACCTGGGATGTTCTGCCCGATGGGCTCCGTACCGGCTCAAAGTCGGCGGACATCGCCCGCGAAATTATATTCTGTCAGAAAGAACTTATGGAATGAGTGCGGTTACAACCGGGTCGCCGAGTTTCCACACTCTTCTGCGGCTCGGGCGTATCTCCAATATCCCGACGGTGTGGACCAATGTCATCGCGGGAGCGGTGATCTCGGGCGGCACGTTTCGCGTGGCAGATGTCGTTCTGATCGGCGTCGCTATGAGCGCATTCTATGTCGGTGGGATGTACCTCAACGATTATTTCGATCGCGAGATCGACGCGCGGGAACGTCCAAGCCGTCCTATAAGTGCGGGTGACATCACCGCGGGCGCGGTCTCCACGATCGGCTTCGGTCTGCTTGGTATGGGAGTTTTGTTGGTTGCGCCGTTCGGTCTCCCAGCCGTGGCGTGGGGTGTCCTGCTTGCTGGCGCGATTGTACTCTATGATATCTGGCACAAGGGAAACACGTTCAGCCCCGTGATCATGGGACTATGCCGTGCCCTGGTCTATTTGGGGGCCGGCGCTGCCATGAGCGGCGGCATCTCTGGCGCGTTGATCGTTGGCGCCTTCGCGCTCGCATGTCATGTGGTGGGGCTGACCTATGCGGCGAAGCAGGAGAACCTGAATCAGATTGGCCGGCTGTGGCCGCTCGCCATATTGGCGGTGCCGATGTTAATCGCGTTACCCGTGATCACGGACAGCTGGCTGATCGCCCTGTCGTTCAGCGTGCTTGCCTTGGCCGATGTGTTTGCCCTTCGGTTACTGGTACGACGTTCGACGCTGGACGCCGTGCCGCGTGCCGTCTCAAGTCTCATCGCTGCGATATGCCTGGTGGATGCACTGGCCCTCGCGCTTGCCGGTAGTAGCGTGCTATTGGTCTTTGCCTGCGCGCTCGGCTATCTGCTGACGCGTCTATTCCAGAAGTCGATTCCTGGAACGTGAGTGACAGCGATGGCTGATCCCACTCGGTTTCGCAGCGGCCATGCAGGGAACGCCGTGCTCGACGGCTTTCTTGCGCTAGCTGATGAATGGATCACTCGTACTCCGAACGAGGGCGGCGCCGCATGGTTTCGCGGCGCGATCGCTGATGTCATGCACGCTTCGACGGATCGTCCGCTGGCTGTCGCCATTGGACTTGCTTCTCGCCGGCTGGGCAAGGCTGATCTGGCTCTCACTCCCCATGACAAGGCGAGGGCGATCGCGTTACGACCGGGTCTCGATCCAAGCGAGTGGAGTATCAGTCAACTTGCGCGCATTGCATTCATGGCGGCGAGTTACACCGGAGACGACGCTGCCTTTGCGGTCCGGTTTGACAGTTTCTGCACGACAGCCGAGATCAACGAACTGATCTCATTGTGTCGTGGGCTGCCGGTCTATCCCGGCGCTGCACTACTGGAGCCGCGGGCGCGAGAGGCTGTGCGCTCGGGAATGAAGCCCGTATTCGAGGCGGTAGCGCACCGCAATCCCTATCCCAGCGAAATCTTCACCGAAGATGCGTGGAATCAAATGGTCGTGAAAGCCCTCTTCATCGGTTCATCGCTATGGCCGATCCAGGGCCTGGACCGGCGCAGCAATCCGCACCTTGCACGTATGCTGGTCGGTCTGGCGCAGGAGCGCTGGGCAGCCGGCCGGCCGGTGAGCGGTGAAGTCTGGCGCTGCGTCGCACCTCATGCGGATTCCGAAGGCATTGCGGCACTGGTGCACGCATTTGACATTGGTCACGACAAGGAGCGTCTTGCCGTCGCGCTTGCGCTGCAATCGGCCGAAGCGGCAAACGCCGCAACAACGGAGCAGCTGCCGTTTCGGAACGCGATTAGATATCTGCAAGATCGGCTGGCTACAGAGAATATTGCCTGGAGCGATCTGGCATGAGCGGGAAGGGCGATGTCGCGTCGACAACCTGACGTTCTTCTGAAACTTCTGTCAGTTCTGCTGACCATTTTCCTTCACGGTTAGTTTTCCAATACGCAGGTTGATCCCGAATGGCGGACCTGTCGGGGCGCATTGGGCATTCCTCCAATCGTTGGGAGCGCCGCTTCCGGTTGTCGCGTTGTCCACGACGTTGCGACGCTTCCACATTCAAATCGCATTGCAATACGTTCTTGTGCGTCGCGCGCTCCTCGGAGCAACGCTAAGCTGATGCAGGTTGTCGCCACCTTCGTTGTTGCGCGTTCGATGGAACGGGATAGCATTCAGCTTGGCCGCACACGATATCAATCAAAAAGTTGCAGGCCTGGAAACAAACAAGCGTAGGGAGGCAACCATTATGAAGACGTTGACGCTCGCTGCCCTTTTGATGACGACATGCATAGGCCTGCCGACGGCGTATGCGCAGCAGGTGCCGGCGACACCGGCTGATGTTGCAAAGCCAGGCGGAAAAGTACCGGGTGCCCCGAAGCTGGCGCTCGTCAAGGTGGCCGATGGTTTTCGTGATCCTGTCGGCGTGACGGCCGCGAATGATGGTTCAGGGCGAATCTTCGTCGTTGAGCGCGCGGGCCGCGTTAAGATAGTCGACAAGAGCGGCAAGGTGTTGCCGGACGCGTTTATCGATCTCACGAGTTTCAATCCTCTTGGATCGGACGTGCAGACAGGTTTCGTCGAGCAGGGTCTGTGGTCAGTCGCATTTCATCCGAAGTTCAAGGACAACGGCTACGTCTTCGTTCACTACGCATCGTTGCCGTTCAATGGCGCTTCGATCATAGCGCGGCTGACCGTTGATCCGAAGAGCCCCAACCAGATCACATCGGAACAGCTCACCAAGAGCGTCAAGGTTCTGATGAACATTCCGCAGCCCTACTACAATCACTACGGTGGCATGATCACCTTCGGTCCCGACGGCAAGCTGTATATCGGCAAGGGTGACGCCGGCTGGGAAGGTGATCCGCTCAACGCCGGCCAAAGCCTCAATGTGCTCTGGGGCAAGCTGTTGCGCATTGACGTCGATACGCCGGACGATGATACGCCTTACGTGATTCCGAAGGACAATCCCTTTGCAAAGGCGGACAAGGCTCAGCTGATGTCGCTGTTTGGCATCAACGAGCAGGGCTTTGCCCAGAACAAGATTGGATCGCGGCCCGAGATCTGGGCCTATGGTCTGCGTAATCCCTACATGTTCCACTTCGATCAGAAGTCGGGCGACCTATTTATCGCGGATGTCGGTCAGAATCATTGGGAGGAAATCAACTACCAGCCAGCCTCGTCAAAAGGCGGCGAGAACTATGGCTGGAAGTTCAATCAGGGCTCTTATTGCCATCCGGCGCTGTCTGCCGATCAGAAATGTCCCATCGTCGGCATGCTTCCGGCGGCGGAGTATCCACATGACCAGCCGTTCGAGAATGGACCAAAGGTTACGCAAGGGACCGGCTGCTCCGCTCAAGGCCTTGGTGTTGCGAACTACGGCGGCATGACCAAGACTTATCTCGTGGGTGACTGGTGCTCGGGCCGCCTGTTTGGAGTGGCCTGGGATGGCGGTGCCAGCAAGTGGCAGATGCAGGAGTTTATGCAGACGCAGTTGCAGTTCACTGCCGGGAATGTCGACGCTGACGGCTTCGTGCTCGCAACCAACTGCTATTGCTTCTACACCGACGATAAGGGGCCGAACGCGAACCCGGTGGGTGCACTCTGGCGGATTGTACCGGCGGACAAGGTGCCGGCCGGTGCGGAAGTCGCCAAGGCAAAGGGCGGCTAAAGTTGATCCATCCAGCATCGATTATCGTCCGCGGCGTTCGCGGGCGATAATTTTTCTGAAACCGTGCAATCCCAGGATACGGTAATGAAGATTGGACGTTGTTTCCCTTCCTCGGCCTTCTTCATGGTAGTGATTGCGGGTGCGTGGAGTTTGTCGCCGGTGCGCGGTGATGATTTGGCGGATTTCAAGAATCCGCTGGATAATTCGCCGATGACGTTCGAACTGAAGCCGGGTGAGACCGAAACGCCGGCCTTAAAAAAATTCAAACAAACCGGCACTAACGATTATCGCAGCGATGCGGAAGCCCTCGCGGAAGGAAAGAAACTTTACACGGCAAACTGCATTATTTGTCATGGTGCCGACGGGACCGGAAAAATGGGTCCCACACTCATCGGCAAGGACGTGATTTACAAGCAGGTGCTGACCGACCCCGGCATGTTTTCGCTGATCTATGGCGGAGCCAGCGGCGCAATGCAGTCGTTTTCGCGCCGGGGTATGAAGCAGGACCAGATGCTCAGGATCGTCGCCTATGTGAGGACGCTCGAAAAATGACAGTATCCGGAACTTCCCCTGTTGCACCCTTCGTCTGCGATTCCGGAGCATTGGAAGCGCTTCTCCGCGATAAGACGATTTCCTGTCCATGCTGTAATGGGAGGCTCACCGCGGAAAAACTCGGCCGTTTGTTGAGCGACGTCCAGCAGCTTGCCGCTGCAGGTTCCAATGGGGAAACTCGGACGGTTGCCGGTCCAGCAAAAACTGGTGGCGACCAGGCGGGCATGATCATCGATCCGCACGCACATATGATTTCCCGCACTACCGACGATTACGAGGCAATGGCCAACGCTGGTGTGGTTGCGGTCATCGAGCCTGCGTTTTGGCTTGGCCAGCCGCGGACAAATGTAGGCAGCTACGTCGATTATTTCTCGCTGATTTCCGGTTTCGAACGCTTCCGCTCAGGACAGTTCGGTATCCGTCATTATTGCACGATTGGCCTCAATCCGAAGGAAGCCAACAACGAGACCTTGGCGGAGGCGGTGCTTGATGTGTTGCCGCGTTTTTTGGTGAAGGAAGGCGTCGTTGCTATGGGGGAACTCGGTTATGACGAGCAGACTTTGCTTGAAGACAAGGCGTTGCGCGCGCAGATCGAACTTGCGAAGGATTTCGACCTGCCGATCATGATTCACACGCCGCATCGCGACAAGCGGGCGGGCACCCTGAGGACTATGGATGTGCTCAGGGAGCATAATTTCGATCCCGCTCGTTGCGTAATCGACCACAACAACGAAGAGACCATCCGCGAGGTCCGCGACCGTGGCTTCTGGTGCGCATTTTCGATCTATCCAAGCACCAAGATGGGCAGCGAGCGCATGGCGGCCATCGTCAAGAGCTTCGGTCCGGAACGAATCATCGTCGACTCGGCCTGCGATTGGGGTGTTTCGGATCCGCTCGCGGTTGCGAAGACGGCTCGCCTGATGGCGCAGCGGGGCGTTAGCGCCGAGGCCATTCATCAGGTTGTTTATAGCAATGCACTGACTGTATATGGTTTGAACGGCGAGATGCGGAAAGAGCATTGGCTGGCACCGGCGGCGATTGATCAGCGCACGCTATACGAAGGTAATTCGGTGCTGCGTGGCGGTCAGACGCCGCGCATCGAACAGCCTGGACGTTCTGCGGACGATCTTCAGATCATTTGACCTGGTTGTCATCGTGCTCATTCGTCGGAGCGAGTTGGCCAGTGAGGTTGTTAGCGCAAGGCGGGCATCGTTGCTTCGAGGTCAAATGACAATCTCAATCGCATAAGAGTTCGTGGTTTCATTCTGACTGGCGCGCCAACTTGCCACCATTCAGAATATAATCGCGAACTCTGATCGATATTGATTTTCCAGTCGTGCCGTTAATTCCGTAAGGGGGACCTTGGCATCTCTGATCGTTCGTTTTGCCCTACGGCTTGTCGCGGCCCCACGGGAAGAGAGAGGCCGGGAAATCTGCCGCGTATCGCCGTCCCTTCGGCGCGCGGGGTGGTTCCTGGTATGGATTTGGATCTGGCTCCAACACTTTGCGATAAAGATGCCAGGTTGCATGACCGAGCACTGGCAGAACGACGGCGAGACCGAGGAACAACGGTATTGAGCCGATCACCAGCAACGCGGCGACAATCAATCCCCATGCGGCCATGGTGACGGGATTTTTCATCACGACCCTCAGCGAGGTCTGGATGGCATCCGTCACGTTCGCATGCCGGTCGAGCATCAGCGGAAACGCCACGACACTGATACACAAGGCAACGACAGCGAACAGGAAACCAACGCCGCATCCCACGACGATCAGCGTCAGTCCTTCCGCCGTCGAAAAAATGCGAGAGGCGAAATCGGGAATGCTTGCAGCAGGGGTGTTGCCGAAGATGGCGACATAAATGGAATTAGCGGTAGCGACCCAGACAACAAACAGGATGAGCAGGATCGCACCAAGTCCAAGCATGGCTCCGAAGGATGGAGAACTCAGCACGCCTAACGCGTGCGAGGCAGAAGGCTCCTCGCCGCGTTCGCGGCGGCGGCTCAGTTCATAGAGACCAAGCGCAGCGAAGGGGCCAATCAATGCGAATCCTGCGGCCAGCGGGAACAGGAGCGGTAATACTGAATAGCCCAGCACCGTCCTGGCTATCACGAGTCCAAGCACGGGATAGATGATGCACAGGATGATCGCGTGGCTTGGAATCGCCTTGAAGTCTTCCCAGCCCAGTCGCAGCGCATCACGTAGATCGGACAGGCCGATGTTGCGAACGACAGGTGCGGCCGCATTGTCCGCGGCGCCCGGCGCAATTCGTGTGACGTTGTCGGTATACGGTGTGGCCATGGCCGCAATCTCCCATGCGTTTGCACCGGCGAGATTGGGCGTCACTCTTCTCGCGACGTTCAATCGCCTTCGTGCGCAGAAATCGCGACCACGTCAGGTAAGACGGCAAGTTCATGAAATGAGCTTTGCCAAAACCGGTCGCGACCTGTGACGCAAGCATAACGCAATTCGAAAGGAATAGCACGTGCTGTTAGGCAATTGTGCGTCTGCACACTGTGTTCCAATTTGTGAGGGCGCAGCGCTCATGGGTGTTCTCGATTGCAATGCGGTATCAGCCCTACTGCACGTTCAATCTCTCAACGAGTGCGTTGTGGCGTCGCTATCGGGTGAGCCGGTCTATTGACAACCAAGCCTGCCGAGGAACATCCTGTAGTGGTAAATGCCCGTCGTTCGTTGATACCAGCGGTCGCGACGTCTTCGCAGAACTGAACTCGACAGGATTGGATTTGCTCAAGTCGGGTTCGACGTTGCGACCGGTTAAGGGCAAGGCGGCCAGCATCGCGATGGCTAGCTTGATGTATGCCATCCATGCCGACATGATTCCTGCGCCCTAAATCTTGTCCGTAGCCTCACAAGGCAAGGATGAACAAGGGATGGCTGTAGCACTCATATTGCTTTTGGTCGCGGTCGCCTCGGTGGCGTTTCACCTGTGGAGTCCGTGGTGGTGGACGCCGATTGCTTCCAACTGGCGCTACATCGACGACACGATCACCATGACATTCTGGATCACGGGCGCCGTTTTCTTCGCCGTCGTCGCATTCATGGCCTACTGCGTTTACCGCTTTCATCACAAGGAAGGGAGGCGGGCGGCGTATGAGCCGGAAAACAAGAAGCTCGAATGGTGGCTCACGATCGGAACCGCAGTTGGTGTCGGTGCGATGTTGGCGCCCGGCCTGGTTGTCTGGCATCAGTTCGTTACGGTGCCGGCTGATGCGACCGAGATCGAAGTTATGGGTCAGCAGTGGCGCTGGAGTTACCGGCTCCCAGGCAAGGACGGTCGCATGGGGACGACCGATGCGCGCAATGTCAGCGCCGACAATCCTATGGGTTTGAATCCTAAAGACACTGCCGGGCAGGACGACATCGTGATCGAAAACGGCGATCTGCATCTGCCGGTCGGAAAGCCGGTCAAGGTGCTGCTGCGATCGATCGATGTCCTGCACAATTTCTATGTGCCCGAGTTTCGCGCCAAGATGGATATGGTTCCGGGCTCCGTCACATACTTCTGGTTCACTCCCACCCGAACGGGGTCGTTCGAAGTTCTCTGTGCGGAGCTTTGCGGCCTTGCGCACTCGCAGATGCGCGGCAAGGTCATCGTTCAGGAAGAGAAAGATTATCACGCGTGGCTGGAGCAACAGCAGACATTCGCGGAACTGTCTGGTCAGCGCAAGATCACGAAGGCGACTTACAAGACAGGCGATGAATGAATATATCGACGAAGCGACGCCACACATTTGTGAGGCGAACTCTTCGTTGAAGGGAAAGAAAGACCAAGGAGGACATTTTCGATGGTTGATGTCCCGTCTGACGTCATTGCACGTATCCCCCCGGCCGAGGTGGGAGAGGTTGATCTCTATCATCCGCATAGCTGGTGGACGAAGTACGTCTTCTCGCAGGACGCCAAAGTCATCGCCATTCAGTATTCGCTCACCGCAATGGCCATTGGAATGGTCGCGCTGGTGCTTTCCTGGCTTATGCGGCTTCAGCTCGGATTCCCCGGCACGTTTTCATTTATCGATCCGAGCCAGTATCTCCAGTTCATCACCATGCACGGCATGATCATGGTGATTTATCTGCTCACCGCGCTGTTTCTGGGCGGCTTCGGAAATTACCTCATTCCGTTGATGGTCGGCGCGCGCGACATGGTGTTCCCTTACGCGAACATGCTGAGCTATTGGATCTATCTGCTTGCCGTGCTGGTTCTGGTTGCGACCTTTTTCGCGCCGGGTGGCCCGACCGGCGCCGGCTGGACGCTGTATCCGCCGCAGGCCGTTCTCTCCGGTACGCCGGGGCAGGAAGCGGGTATCATCATGATGCTGCTGTCGCTGATCCTGTTCATTATCGGTTTTACCATGGGCGGCTTGAACTATGTGGTGACGGTGCTGCAAGCCCGCACGCGCGGCATGACGCTGATGCGGATGCCGCTGACGGTGTGGGGCATTTTCACCGCGACCGTGATGGCATTGCTCGCGTTCCCGGCCTTGTTCGTCGCTTCGGTGATGATGCTTCTGGATCGGCTTCTCGGCACCAGTTTCTTCATGCCGACGCTCGTGGAGATGGGCCAGCAGATGAAGTACGGCGGCGGCAGCCCGCTGCTATTCCAGCATCTGTTCTGGTTCTTCGGGCACCCGGAGGTCTATATCGTAGCACTGCCGGCTTTCGGCATTGTCTCCGATCTCATCAGCACCCATGCCCGAAAGAACATTTTCGGCTACCGCATGATGGTCTGGGCGATTGTCGGGATCGGCGCGCTGAGCTTCGTGGTGTGGGCGCACCATATGTATGTCAGCGGCATGAATCCAAAGTTCGGATTCTTCTTCGCAACGACAACGCTGATCATCGCCATCCCGACAGCCATCAAGGTCTACAACTGGGTTTTGACTCTGTGGCGCGGCGACATCCACCTGACCGTGCCGATGCTGTTCGCCCTTGCGTTCATCGTCACCTTCGTCAACGGCGGATTGACCGGCCTGTTCCTCGGCAACGTTGTCGTGGACGTTCCGCTATCCGATACGATGTTCGTCGTCGCCCATTTTCACATGGTGATGGGTGTGGCGCCGATCATGGTCGTGTTTGGTGCGATCTATCACTGGTATCCGAAAGTCACCGGACGGATGCTCAACGACGGGCTCGGCAAGTTTCACTTCTGGGTGTCGTTCCTCGGGGCCTATGCAATTTTCTTCCCCATGCATTATCTTGGCCTGCTGGGTGTGCCGCGCCGCTATCATGACATAGGCGAGACGGCTTTCGTCCCTGCATCCGCACACGATCTGAATGCTTTCATGAGTGTTGCGGCCTTGATCGTCGGTTTCGCTCAACTGGTGTTCGTGTTCAATCTGTTCTGGAGCCTGCGCAAGGGAAAAGAGGCGGGCGGGAATCCGTGGAACGCCACCACGCTGGAATGGCAAACACCGGAAACGCCGCCGGCGCATGGCAACTGGGGCAAGGAACTCCCCGTTGTCTATCGCTGGGCTTATGACTACAGCGTACCCGGAGCCGCCCGGGATTTCATACCGCAGAATGAGCCGCCGTCCGCATTGACAGGGCAAGGAGCTCACGCATGACCGCGATCGTCCTGTTCATGGCTGGACTGGCGGCCATTGCGGGATGGTGGCTTTCTCAGCAACGTTTGGCAGCGAAACCCTGGCTGGAGGAAGGATCGCTCGGCGATTTTCCTGGCGGGGGCGCCTCGTTGCTGCCGCCGGCAAAAATCGGGCTGGGGGTGTTTCTCGCGGTCGTCGGGTCGTTGTTCGCGCTTTTCATCAGTGCTTATTCCATGCGCATGGAATTGATCGACTGGCGCTCGCTGCCCGTGCCGAAGCTGTTGTGGTTCAACACCGTTGTTCTGATTCTGAGCAGCGCTGCGCTGCAGTGGGCACAGCGCGCAGCGCGTCGGGACGACAGCGATAATATGCTGATCGGCCTGCTTGCGGGAGGCATCTCGGCGGTTGTTTTCGTGATTGGTCAGTTGCTGGCGTGGCAGCAGCTTAACGCTGCCGGTTATCTTCCGGCGGCCAATCCAGCCAATGCATTCTTCTATCTCATCACTGCGGTTCATGGGCTGCATGTACTCGGCGGCCTCGCGGTACTGAGTAGAGCTACCATCAAGACCTGGCGTGGTGTCGAAGTTTCACGTCTGCGCCTGAGCGTGGAATTGTGCGCCATGTACTGGCATTTCCTGCTGCTGGTTTGGCTGATCCTGCTTGCATTG
>Ga0233439_10000900_pt1 | contig 40615 bp, 59 predicted proteins | sample SI_123_September_6_FD_182713 | JGI IMG/M metagenome (GOLD analysis project Ga0233439, IMG submission 182713) | Seawater microbial communities from Saanich Inlet, British Columbia, Canada - SI_123_September2016_100_MG | ecosystem: Environmental > Aquatic > Marine > Inlet | place: Canada: British... | reverse complement strand
TTTTCGTAAGCAACTAGCAGTTCCATGCGATAAGGAATATAAGGACACCTTATTAATTTCCAGCAATGAATCCACGGCAGACTTTGAAGAATATGGCCAATACCATGAAAATGGCAAAAAAGCCAGATAAAGACGAGTATCAACAGCACCTAAGATTAGTATTATTAGGAATAGGAGGAGTTGGTATGATCGGTTTTACAATTCAATTTGTCTTCTCGGTGATTACATTTGGACAGAAATAAAATGTCTGAGGAAATTAAATCACATTTATTTGCAATTAGAACCACTGGAGGACAAGAAAAAGTGGTATTAAGATTACTAGAAGCTAAAGCCAATGCAAATCAAATCAACATTCAATCAGTTTTGTTAGTTGATAATCTAAAGGGATATGTCGTAATTGAGGCAATTAACCCAAGTGATGCATACATGGCAGTAGAAGGAGTACGACACATCAGAGGTCAATTAAGAGGAGAATTAGAATTCAAAGATATTGAAGGATATCTCATCAAGAAATCAACAGTTTCACAATTAGCAGTAGATAACGTTATTGAAATCACAGGTGGCCCATTCAAGGGAATGAAAGCAACAATTACAAGAATAGATGTAGAAAAAGAAGAAGCTACAGTTGTTTTGTTGGATGCATCCTATCAATTACCAGTAACAGTAGATGCAAACTATCTAAAGTTGGTAACAGGGGCCTAGAGAATAAGGATTATATTTTTGATTAAAAGTTGATTTAGAATGGGAGAACAAAAAGTATCATCACTTGTAACAGGCGGAGGAGCATCAGCAGGCCCACCTTTAGGTCCAGCATTAGGTCCTCTTGGCGTCAACATTATGGAAGTCATTAAAACAATTAATGAAAAAACCAAAGACTTTGAGGGAATGAAAGTTCCAGTTACAGTCATTGTTGATACTGACACAAAAAAATATGAAATTGAGATAGGTATCCCATCAGCTGCAGCACTAATCATGAAAGAAGCAGGAATTACAAAAGGATCTGGCGCATCAGGAACTGAATGGGCAGGAGATGTAACACTTGATTCAATAATCAAAGTTGCAAATACAAAATTAGAAAAATCTTATGCTTCATCATTAAAATCAGTTGCAAAAACTATCATTGGTACTTGTGTAGCATTAGGAGTCAAAGTAGAAGGGAAAACTCCTAAAGAAATGACTGCCGAAATCAATGAAGGCAAATGGGATGAAAAACTCAAATAATTAGATTTTTCAAAAATAATTTATTCATCACAATTCCAAAAATCTTCAGAATCTATTACCGTATTTTGTTTTGATTTGGGCTTTTTTGATATTCCCCATTCCTCAGGCGTATGCCCAGAGTTTAGCTCAGAGATTTCACCCCAATTGAATTTAGAGGGTTTTGTTGTTTCCATGCATAGTAATTAGAAATTTCTCTATTAAGCAGCAAGACTGCACTGCAATCAAATAATGAGCATAGTCACTTTTTAGAAAATAGGGTATTATTGAATCAGATAAACGGGGTCTTTGTCGGTTTTTTGTAATTCTACAAAGGTTTCAGTATTTTGAATACCTTCAATTTTTCCAATTTTCTCAATTACTACAGAGTGTAATGATTCAAGGTTTTTGGCATATACTTTAATCATAATATCAAATCTGCCAGTCACCTCTGAAATTGATACAACTTCAGGGGTCTCCATGAAATGTTTTTGAATGTCATCTTTGTATTTTGGATCTCGATTTACCCCAACTGATGCCTTTACACCAATGCCTAAAAGAGAATCATCAATATCAATAGTAAATTTTTTTATTAGTTTTTTCTTCATTAATCTCTTAATTCTACTATAAAGAACAGATGCGTTGATTCCTAATTTTTTTGATAAGATAGGAACAGAAATGGAACCGTCTTGAGTTAATTCAAAGAGTAATTTCATATCTAAATCATCGAATCTATGCAATGTATTCAAAAATCTGGTTTCTGATTTAATATATGTAAGTTTTTAGAAATTATTGCTGTTTAATTGTTAATAATTCAATGAAAATATGTAATTTTTTTAAAAAAAACTAATTTGGATCTCTGAATCTCGAAAACGATTTTAAGTAGGCAATCTCGAATTCCTTCGTAATGATTACAGAGACACAATTTGCAGAAATTGTAAAAGAAGCCAAATCTGGTTCAAAAGAGAGGAAATTCACACAAGCAATAGAGTTGATTGTCAATTTCAAAGATATTGATGTGAAAAAAGGATTTGCACTCAATGAAGTAGTTCAGCTTCCAAAGACTAATTCACCTGCAACAGTTTGTGTCATGGCAACAGGGGATATGGGAACCAAGGCCAAAGCAGCAAAGGCAGATTCTGTAATTGGTACAGAAGAATTAGATAAATTTGCAGCAAACAAAAGAGAATCAAGAAAATTCATAAACAAATATGATTTCTTTTTGGCAGACACACAAGTCATGCCAGTTGTCGGTAAAACTTTAGGTCAACTATTAGGTCCAAGAGGAAAAATGCCAACACCAGTTCCATTTAATGCAGATATTGTAGCATTTTTAGCAAGATTTAGAACATCAATTAAAGTTAGAACAAGAGCATCACTTTCTGTTTCATGTAAAATTGGTGATGTAACAATGGATGATTCAGATTTAGCAATTAATGCACATACAGTACTTGCTGCAATTGAAAAGAAATTACCAAACGGTGAGAAAAATATTAGAAAAATTATGATAAAGACTACAATGGGTAAACCAGTCAAACAAGTCCAAGAGGTTAAGAAAAAATATGCATGAGAATAGAACTAGGTATCCTAAAAGAAAAGCAGAAATGCATCAGCTATTACAAGAGCTTCCAAAAAAATACCAAGTTATGGCAATCATTAAAATGAATAAAGTTCGTTCTACACAAATTTTACCATTAAGAAAAACTCTCAAAGGCGAAGTAGAGTTTGTATCAATCAAAGATAGAGTTGCAAAAAAAGCATTGGAGTCTTTAGATGTTCCAGGTATCAAAGACATGGTTGGTGAACTAAAGGGACAAATCATGCTCATGTTTACAAACATGTCACCATTCAAGCTAAACGTTTTACTTGCAAAAAATAAAATTATGATGGCTGCCCGTGGCGGAGATATTGCAAGTATCGATATTGTAGTTCCAGCAAAGAATACAGGAATTGCACCAGGACCAATGCTTACAGAATTCAAAGAAGCAGGAATTCCAACTAAAATCGACCAAGGAACAATTTGGATTGCTAAAGATACTACACCAGTAAAGAAAGGTGAGGCAATCAATGAAAAACTAGCAGCACTATTAGGGAAATTAGATATCAAGCCAGTAGAGGCAGGAATTACACTAAACACAGCATTAGAAGCCGGATTGAAATATTCTGAACAAGAGATGATAATTGATGTTGAGAAGATTAGAAACCAGTTTGCACAAGCACACCAAGAAGCAGTATCATTATCAATTGAGGCAGCATACATTACTGCTGATAACGTCTCACAAATCCTATCAAAGGCTGCACAATCAGCACGTTCAGTATCTATTGAATCAGGATTTATGACAGATGAGACCAAAGAGCAAATTTTGCAAAAAGCAGATGCTCAAGCAAAAGGTCTTGCAGGTCAAGCAAAAGATTACACAGCAGCATAAAATTACAGTCTTTAATTATTAATTAAAACAAATTTCATTTTTACAAAAGGTTATTTCAATTTGTGATAATCTAAATTATCATTATATCTCTAATTAGCCATAATATTTGTGAGGTCTGTTAATTGATAAAAAATTGTAAATGGTGTAATGAAGAATATGAAAATAATGCATCAGAGTATTGTTCAACAGATTGTGCAATATTTGATTCAAAAAACACAGGAAATTAAAAAATAATTATCGATCAACTACGATCAATATTATGATCGACTGTTTTTTAGAAAACCATTTCCATTTTTGGCAGGATGCATAATTGTTATATGTAGAATAATTCACAACCAATGAAGGTATGAGTTACTCATGTTGACAAAAAAATGTAAATGGTGTGAAGTGGAATATGAGAATAGAGGTTCTGATTTTTGTTCAATGAAATGTGCAGGCCTTGAATTAGAATACAAACTTACTACGTAAATTATTTTTAAGCCTCTTTTACCTTAGGCAAGTTCCAATTGTACTTCATTGCAAGTAGTCTTGTTCCAGTAGATACCACTATCCCAATTACTGATGCAACTTGAATCTCTACTCCAGCATTTAAAATTCCATAAAAAACTACAATCCCAATAATACTTGCAACTGCATACACTTCTTTGACAAAAACAATAGGAATCTCCCGGACAAATACATCTCGTAGTATTCCACCACCAATTGCTGTAATCGTTCCTGCAAATAGCATTGGAAGAAATTCCATTCCAACTACCTGGTATGCAATTGATGCACCCAAAATAGAAAACACCCCAAGTCCTATCGCATCAAAGACTAACCAAATGTTCATTTTACTTTTGAATTTTGTATACAAGAAAAACATCACGACTCCAACAATTACAGTCATGGAGATATAGATTGGATCAGAGAATGCCGTTGGGAATCGTCCAAAAATTACATCACGAGTAATACCACCAGCTACCCCAACTACAGTAGCTAGAACTATAATTCCAAAAATATCGGCTTGGTGAGCTATTGCCTTTGATGCACCAGTTACTGCAAAAGCTACTGTTCCCAAATAATCTAAAATGCTAATGAATCCATCAATTGGAAAAGAGAAATCCACCAAATCAATACAAACTGTACAGCTATTGCTAATTAAGATTGATAAAAATAAAGATCAAAATTAAATTGAAAAAAGTATAATTTTTCTATCCAAATAGTGAAGACAAACCTTCCATGGCTGCTTCTTCGTTCTTTGGCTCTTCTTTCTTTTCTTCTTTTGCTTCTCCACCGGCTGCTGGTGCATCTGCTGCTGGTGCGGCTGCTGCAACTGCTACAGGTGCGGCTTTAACTGCATCATCAATATTTACATCGGCTAATGCTGCTACTAGAGATTTAACTTGGGCTTCATTAACTTCAGCGCCAGATGCTTTAACAACTGAACTGAGGTTTGCCTCATCAACGTCTTTTCCTAGCTTGTGAAGAAGTAAAGCAGCGTAAACATATTCCATTGTATCGATTTTTTCCTGCAGCATAATATAAAACTATGGAGAATTTATGCCTAATTTTGAAATTTTAGTTTAGAATTTTCAAACTTCTACAAACAGAATAAAGTGTTCTTTTGAGATGTTTGTCAGTAAGTGTCTCCTGTCTGTGTTTTAAAACTCGTTTTGCCTCATCTCTTTCATCACCTAAAGGTAATGACAAAACTGCATTGATTAGTTCAGGAATTGATTCTCTAATCCACCCATCAAGCATTCCATAAACTTGTGGTGGAATAAGATCGCATTTGTCTTTATCAAGATCAATTACTTCTGCAAAATTTTCATGCTCCACTCTATACACTAAAGATAATACAACATTATCAGGAGTGGGATTCTCTAAAATTTCTCTTGAACGCTCACCAGTCTTTCCTTGAGCAAGTTTGTTTTTGAGGCCGACTGGATTAATAATAATTCCATTAACTCCCACTTTGTTACCTTCAATGCCTGTAACTGTCCCAAAGATAAAGTCAAGAAAGTCTCCATTTTTTTTAGTAGAGAAAATATTTACTCCTTCTTTGAGTTCTGGTTTTTTCCCAAACATGATTTAATTTGAGATAGATATTCTATTTAATCTATCATTTATTGGAATTTTTTTGTATTATCTAATTTTAAAGAAAATCATGTGCATATTATTCAAATTAAACGATCAAAGAAACTTAACAAGGGAATATTTGGATGAATTGTGAGATAGTTGAATAAAGCCATTAAAGAAAATAAACGAATTTTACTCATAGTGATATCTGTCAGCTTTGTAATTAGTGGACATTTTTTTGTAATGAATACAGTACAAAGTCAAACTGCAGAAAAATTAAATGCATTATTTGATTCTGATGAATTCACTCAAGAAAAAATGAATGTGATTTTAGCAGAAGAGAGATTTTTTACACAAATGTTTATTTTGTATCTGGCCAGTATTGCAGCATTATTGATTTTTGTTTTTGAGAAATACAAGCTTAGAGAGCAAAAACAAAAAGATAGAAAATTAATTACTGTAGGGGAAATGGCTTCTCGTCTTGCCCATGATTTGAGAAATCCACTATCTATCATAAAAATAGCATTAGAGAATTTAAAGTTCGTATATGGTGCAGATGAGAAAAAACAAGAAGGATTTGATAGAGTTGATCGTTCTATAGGTAGAATGACTCATCAAATTGATACAGTCTTAGATTTTGTCAAAGAGCAACCAAAAACAATGTCAAAATCAAAAATATCTGAAATTATTTCTGAATCCAAAGATTCCATCATAATTCCTGAGACAGTTAAACTAATTCTTCCAGAAAATGAAATAGAGATATTTTGTGATAAAAAACAACTAGCAATAGCAATTAACAATTTGATTCACAATGCAATTCATGCAATTGATGAAGATGGTACTATTGAGATTTCTTGTGAAGAAAATTATGAGCAGATAGTAATCAAAGTCAAAGATTCAGGAAAAGGAATTTTGAGAAAAGATATTTCTCACATATTTGAGCCTCTATTTACCACAAAACTTACTGGAACAGGACTAGGTCTTCCAAGTGTAAAATCCATTGTTGAATCCCATAGAGGAAAAGTTACAGTAACATCGCCTCCAACTGTCTTTACAATTACTCTGCCAAAAAATCTAGAATAATTATTTCTAATTTGTGACGGTAATTCTTAATATCAGGGAATTAGAGTCAACTCAGCGTTGGACAAAAATCAGATTCTAAAAAAATTCTCAGAAGAACCTGACAAGTATTACAATGTCAAACTATTCCAAGATAAAGGATTTACCAGAAAATCATGCACAAAGTGTGGCAGATTCTTTTGGACACTAAATGCTAATAGAGATTTGTGTCCTGATGATGGACTAGACACGTATTCATTCATTGGAGACCCTCCAACTAACAAAAGATTTGACTATACTCAAGCTTGGAAGCAAGTAGAAGAATTTTTTGTAAAAAATGATCATAAATCAGTGAGTAGATATCCAGTAGTGTGTAGATGGCGTGATGATTTGTATTTTACAATTGCATCCATTGTTGATTTTCAAAGAATAATGGGAAGTAAGGTAGTCTTTGAGTTTCCTGCAAACAAGCTAGTAGTACCACAAACATGTTTGCGTTTCAAGGATTTAGAAAATGTTGGAGTGACAGGTAGACATTTTTCATCTTTTTGTATGATAGGACAACACAGTGTTCCCGATTTAGGAGGATACTGGAAAGATGAATGTGTTGATTTGGATTATAGATTACTAACTGATCAATTTGGAATTAAAAAAGAGGAAGTAGTTTTTGTAGAAGATGTTTGGGCTGGTGGCGGTTCATTTGGTCCATCTTTAGAGTATTTTGTGCAAGGATTAGAGATTGGTAATGCAGTGTTTACTGAATTTCAAGGTGAATTAGGTCAGCATAGCACACTTGACCAGAGAGTAATAGACATGGGTGCAGGATTGGAGAGATTTGCATGGATAACAAAAGGTACACCAACAGCTTATGATTGCTGCTTTGGTCCAATTAACCAAATGTTATTTGAAAAAGTTGGAATAGATTCTGATTCAGATGTATTGAGAAAATACTTTACAGAAATTGCTCGAGTCATTGACAACTTTGATGACTTGAATGATGTGAGACGTCACGCAATTAAGACTGCAGGAGTTACTGATTCACAATTAACAAACATGATTACACCACTAGAAGGAATTTATCAAATTGCAGACCATTTGAGAACTTTGATATTTGCAATCACTGATGGTGCACTGCCAAGCAATGTTGGGGGAGGATACAATTTGAGAATGATGTTGCGACGAATCAATGGAACCATTACTCGACTAGGATTAAAGCTAGACATTGATGAATTGATAGATACTCACATTGACTATCTCAAAGATACGTATCCTGAACTTGATGAGAAAAGAAAAGATGTTAAAGAAATTCTAAGAATTGAATCAGGAAGGTATGAGGAATCAAAAATACACATGAAGAAAAAGGCTGAAAAGATTCGAGGTAAAGGAGTCCCTTCAGTTGATGAACTAATTACTCTCTACGAGTCAGATGGAATTACACCTGAATATCTCAAAGAAGTTGATGCAATTTCTGAAATTCCCTCATCATTTTATGCAAAACTCTCTGATTTGCACCAGTCAGATAAGAAAAAACCAATGGAGCAATTAGAGTTAGACGATATCGCAGAAACTGAAATGCTATTTTACAAAGATGACCCAATGGAGTTTGAAGCTAGAGTGCTCAAAGTCTTTGAGCAAGGTGTTGTGCTTAATAAAACATCATTTTACGCACGAGGTGGAGGACAGGAACCTGACTATGGTAGTATCGCAGGAAGTAAAGTAATTGATGTAAACAAACATGGGGGAATCATTTTGCATGAGCTTGAAGGAGATACACCAAAGGAAGGTGACACAGTATCATGTGTCGTAGATGCAACAAGACGTTCAAACATAACTAAAAACCACACAAGCACTCACGTACTAAACACATCATCAAGAAAAATTCTCGGTTCATGGATTTGGCAGCACTCTGCATTCAAAGACGATGATCATGCAAGACTAGACATTACACATCATTCATCATTATCTGATTCCCAAGTACAACAGATTGAAGATGCAGCAAATCAAATGGTAAAAGAAAACATTCCAGTATCAATTGACTACTATGATAGAGGAACTGCAGAACAAAAATATGGATTTAGAATTTATCAAGGCGGTGTAGTACCAGTAAAATCAGTAAGGATAGTATCAATTTCTGATAAAGATATTGAGGCTTGTGGTGGTACACATGTCAAAAGTACAGGCGATATAGAATTAATCAAAATTACAAAGACAAAACGAATTCAAGATGGAGTGGTTAGACTAGAGTTTGTTTCAGGACCAACTGCCGCAGCTTATGTTGAGCAACAAAAAGTACTACAAGCTAAAAACGCTGAAGAGTCAGCCCAAAAAGAAATCAAAGAAAAGAATAGAGAAGAAAATAAACAAAAAGCACGTGATCTTATTCCAATTTTACTAGATGAAGTTCTAGCTGGAAATTCTGGAAACATTGGAAAAATTTCAGTGAGTAACAAATTGTGTTTTTCAGCAGACGATTCCTATGATGATTATTTCCATCAAAACTTTGGAAAAAAATTAGTATCCAAAGATGAGACTGCAGCTTATTGTGGAATATTTGATGCAGGACCAACAATCAGAGTAATGATATTTGCAGGTACGAAATCAGGCGTTGATGCAGGCTCAATTGCACGTGAAATCTCAACCATATTGGGAGGTTCTGGTGGTGGTGATGCTAAATTTGCACAAGGTGGAGGAAAAGACACATCTAAAAAAGAGCAGGCAATAGCCAAAGCAAAATCAATGATTTTAGGATGATATTATGACAATTAACTGGAATGAAATAGAAACTAAATGGCGAAAACAATGGTCAGAGTCAAAAGACTTTGAAACAAATCCAAATGAGAAACCAAAAAAATTCATTACAGTAGCTTATCCATATCCAAATTCTCCACAACACATTGGACATGGTAGAACATACACACTAGCTGATGTTCATGCAAGGTTCTATCGAATGCAAGGATACAATGTATTATTTCCAATGGGATTCCATTATACAGGAACTCCTGTACTTGGGATGGCACGACGAATTCAAAATGGTGAGAAAGAAATTCTTGATGGATTAAGAAACGTATACAAAGTTCCCGAAGATGCAATCAAAACATTTGTTGAACCAATAAAAATTGCAGATTATTTCCATGAAGAGATAAAGTCTGGCATGATAGAGATGGGTTACTCCATTGATTGGAGACGAGAGTTTACAACTATAGTTCCCGGTTATCAGAAATTTATCGAATGGCAAATTAATACACTAAAAGAAAATGGAAAAATTATCCAAGGTTCTCATCCAGTTGGTTGGTGTCCTAAGGATAGCAATCCAGTATCACAACATGATACAATGGGTGATGTTGAACCAAAAATTGATGATAAGAATTTCTTGGTAAAGTTTGTCTTTGGTGAATATATTTTCCCAGTTACAACGTTACGTCCTGAAACAATATTTGGAATTACAAATCTCTGGGTTAATCCAAATACAATTTACAAAAAATTAACAGTGGATAGGCAGAAATGGATTGTATCAAAAGAGTGTGCATACAAGCTAGAATTCTTTGATAAAGAAATTACAGTTGATGGTGATATTGCAGGAACTGAGATTATAGGAAAATATGCCAAAACCCATGATGGGCGAGATATTCCGATTCTTCCAGCTGATTTCGTAGAGCCTGGAATGGGTACGGGATTAGTAATGTCTGTGCCTGGCCACGCACCAAAAGACTACCAAGCACTCATGGATTTGAAGGTTAAAGGTCATGAATTAGCTGTAAAAATCGAGCCCATCTCAATTATTGTAACTGAAGGATATGAGAAATTCCCAGCAAAACAAATTTGTGAGAAATTGGGTGTGACTGATCAGTCAGATGAAAAATTAGAAGAAGCCACAAAAGAATTGTACCTCAAAGAGTTTACTGATGGAAAATTAAATGAAGCATGTGGGGATTTTAATAACGAAAAGGTGCAGTTTGGTCGAGATAAAGTGCGAGCATGGTTGGCTGAGAATAAACATTTAGAAAAATTCCCAGTCCTTGAAAATGCACCAGTGAATTGTCGTTGTGGTGCTGAATGTGTTGTTAAAATTTTGAATAATCAATGGTTTTTGAATTACGGAGATGAAACATGGAAAGAGCAAGCTCGCAATTGTTTTGATGAGATGAATATTCTACCAAGTAACATCAAAACAGAATTCAAAGAAGTAATTGATTGGTTACATGAGCGAGCTTGTGCAAGACAGCAAGGGTTAGGTACAAAACTCCCATGGGATAAAGATTGGATTGTAGAATCGCTATCTGATAGTGTCATCTATATGGCATACTATACTATATCACGATTTGTAAATGATGGAACTGTAACTCCAGAGAATCTAACACATGAATTATTTGATTACATTTTACTTGATAAGGGAGATGTGGAATCAGCTGCTAGTACATCCAAGCTGTCTAATGACATCATTGAAACAATGAAAAAAGAATTCACATACTTTTATCCAGTTGATTCAAGACATTCAGGACGAGATTTAGTTCAAAACCATTTATCATTTTTTGTCTTAAACCATGTTGCAATCTTTGAGAAAAAATTATGGCCACAAGAAATTGTTGTCAATGGTAGTGTCATGATGGATGGTGCTAAAATGTCAAAGAGTATGGGAAATATTATTCCACTTCGTTCTGCAATTAGGGAACATGGTGCTGATCCGATTCGACTAGCAATTATTTCATCTGCAGAATTACTTCAAGATGCTGATTTTAACATGGAGTCAGTTATTGGAATTCAAAGCAAGCTTGAGTCGTTATTGGAAGAGTGTTCTAGGCTCAAAAATGATCCGATATCAGGCACAGAAGCAGAAGACAGATGGATTCTATCAAAATCCCAAAACATGATTGCACAAGTTACAGAATCTATTGAAAAAATGAGATTACGAGAAGGATTGCACGATATACTATTCTCATTTGAATCAGACTTGAGTTGGTATCACAAAAGAGTACAAGCAAAAGGCAGAGAAAATATTTCAGGAATACTATACAAAATTAATGCAGCTCGTGTTGCAATGTTGTCTCCATTTGCACCTCACATAGCTGAGGAAATGTGGCAACAACTGGGCAATACAGATTCTGTTTCAAAATCAGATTGGCCTGCATACTCTAAAGAGAACGTTGATGCTACTGCAATTCAATCAGAGAATTTACTAAAAGGAACCATAGATGATATTACAAATATTCTCAAAGTTACAAAAATTACTCCAAAGAAAATTACACTCTATGTGAATTCGGATTCCATGAAATCTAAAGTGTATCGTAAAGTGCTTGGGATAATGGTAGGTGGACAAAACAACATGGGTGTTGTCATGAAAGAACTAATTGCTGACCCTGAAACCACTGATGCTAAAAAAATGCCTGATTACATTCAAAAAGTGATTAAAGACTTGCATTCAGAATCTGAAGAGATTAAGCAGATGAAGTTAGAATCTGATTCCTTTGATGAGAAAGAATTCCTCTCTGCTGAACTAGCAAGTATAGGTAAGAAAGAATTCGGAGTAGAGATTACAGTGTATTCTGCATCAGATACGGACATTTATGATCCAAAAGGCAAAGCACGCCATGCAAGACCATTCAAGCCAGCAATACTAATTGAGTGATAATTTTCTCCAATTACAAAATTATTTGTACTAGTATTTTCACAATCAACCTATGGAAGGAGATTCACCAGGTGAATGTGCAGACTGTGGTAAACAATTTACGTATTCTAAAAAGCGTATGGAAACTCATTCAGAATATTTGAAAAAACATAGATGCCCACAATGTGGGAATTTTGCACTAAAAGTAAGAGTTTAGAATCTATTTACAGATAAAATTCCAAGACATCATATGGACATCATAAAAAGTGCAGAGTTACTTGCAAAACAAAAACATTCAGGACAATTAAGAAAAGATGGCGTTACAACATATTCAAAACATCTTGAAGATGTGGTAGGTAGGCTCAAAAGTCTAGGAGTAGTTGATGAGGCAATACTTTGTGCAGGTTGGCTACATGATACCATAGAGGATACTGAAACTAGTTTTGAGGATTTATTTCGTCAATTTGAAAGTGAAATTGCAGTTTTAGTTTTATCATTATCAAAAGATATGTCACTCACAAGGAAAAAAAGAGAGATAGTATACGTAAAACAGCTCAAACTATCATCATCAAATGCAAAACTAATCAAGCTGTGCGATATTTCAGCAAATTTGAGTGATATAAAAAATTGGGATGCGTCAAAATCAAAGAAACTACGACAAGTAAGAAAACTACGACACTATCTGAGTATAATCAAAAATGATTTGATTTCCAATGTACAGTATCCAAAGGTTATCACATTAATGGAGAAGATAAATCTAATTCTAAAACAATTTCATCAGCGCCCAATATCTTTACAAGTAAAAATTTAATTCTGAATTACACAAAGATGTTAGTTTTCAAAATCCCAACCATCCACATAGACAATTTCATCAACCCCAAGATTAACCATAGTGATAGGAAAATTTGTTTTAGTTAATTTCATAGATGGTTCATACGAGTTTAGAAAATTACAAGTCATGCATATCCAGCTACCACCATCCACATGCTCCATTATCTGTAACAAGTCATCACCATTACAATTGTGACATACGGTAGGGATTTGCTCTAGCTGTTTTACCCTACAAATCAAAATTCTGCCATCAGGATCATAATCTGCCATCGTGATTTTATCTAATTTACTCAAATAATTCTTTTTTTAATCAAATATTTTTTTTACAGCTGTAATTGATACAGATACACCAATAATTACTCCAACTATCTGAAAGTATGGTTTGAACTCATTATAATTTCCCAAATTCTTTAAACAAGTTTCATGCCATTCTGCAGGAGCATTTGCTGCACAATATGGAACTGCAAAATCACCAACACTCCATATGATGTATTGAGATAATTCTCCAGCACCAGCCCCCAATGCAATGCCCAAAAGCATTATACCAATTTTTTTTATTCCATCTGTATTGGTCATTTAAGATCCTTCATCTCTTTCAGCCATACAATATTCACAAGCACAATGCCAATGACACCCAAGCTGATTTGACTTTAATTCCTGTTTCTTTTCTGTTTTCTTTTCTTTTTTCATTTTTTATCCCCAATACCATTTAGATTTCTCTTTAGGGGATTCCTCAATTTTATTATCAAAAGTAACCATCTCAAATATTTTTTTAAGAATAGGTTTTACTTTCATATCCACACCCATGAATTTATGAACTTAAAGTTATAGACTTTATTCTCAATGAAGATAGTAAATCAGCATGAAGGTGATTAACCCCTCACACCTAAACATGCAAACTGTTCGATATCATGATCAATTGCAACTCAAACCCAAACTAATCAAGTCTAGTTGTTGTAGTGAACATATCCTTGATACGCTGCACGGATAAGAAATATTCACAGTCTTTCAATATAATTGTCAAAGAAACAAGTTACACAATATTTTGAATTCTACCAACCTTACCATCCTCTAGTTGCACCTTGACCCCATGAGGATGAAAGTTACTTGATGTAAGAATTCTCTTCACTATCCCTTGAGTTAATTTTCCTGAACGCTGATCTGCTTTTTGCACTATTTGCACAGTAATCCCAGGAGTAATTTTATCTCGAGTGATATTCATAATACACGAACAAAATACTGCTTATTTTTACTCTACTGAAATTAAAAATTATTTGTTACTTACAGTAATTGTTCCTTGATTAATTAAAAATTCAATAGCTTGGATAAATTCTCCATCATTTACCTGACCTGTTGCCCACCATAATGCAATATTTTTTATCCATTCAGGGATTTCAGAGGTATCTAATTCAGGTAAAATAGAATCAGATGATTGGATTTCTACTTGATTAATTTCTAAAATTATTTCATCAATTATAGCACCAACTATTTCTGATGATTCAGCATTATCATATGCTACATCTAAATCAGTAAAGTGCTTTTCAAAAATCTCATTTTTTTGGTGTACAGACTCTAAATTCTGTATTATGATGTATGCTTTTTCAGTAAATGCATAACTATCTTGAATTTCAATATTATTAGCAAGTGTACCACCTTGATTCATTCCTTCGGAATATTCCACTTTAGCCAAATCCAAAAGATATACTGCAGTTTGCAGAGATATCAGCGAAGAGTCCAAATTATTAGAAAAAACAATGTTCTTTCCTTCTTGTAATGTATTTTCAATTACTAGTAATTGGGAAAAGTAATCCTCAGATAAAATATCAGGAGATGTATTTTTGAGAATAAACAAAGACAATTCTAATTTATCTACAAAATTTTTGTTAGTAATATGTGAAAGAGGTAATGTGTCATACACCTCTTCAATTGGATGTCCAAGATGACTAATTGCCATTAGAAAATGTCCTTGCTCAAAAAGATCTTTTGAGGCATTAATGTGGCTTTGAATTTCATCTAGTCCCTGATTTAATAATAATTTATTCTCAACAGACATTCCAAATGCCTCTTGATTAATTCCTGAAAAAATAATGATTGCAGATAGGAGTAACAGTGCAGAAATGCCAACCCCATTTTTCATAATATAGTTAAGAAGTAAGAGGTTATGAATGAGATCATGCTCACCGTAAGCAGATCATACCCATTACAGTACATGGTTGTAAAATAATCAAAATTTCTAATTGAACCATTTATACAATAATTATCAAAAACGTATGATTCATGTCTGTAAAACGAGATTATTATGAAGTTTTAGGAGTTACAAAATCAGCATCAATTGATGAATTAAAAAGACAGTATAGAAAATTAGCATTAAAATTTCATCCTGATCGTAATCAACATGAAGATACTCAAGAACATTTCAAAGAAATTTCAGAAGCATATGCAGTACTATCAGATTCCAAAAAAAGACAACTCTACAATTCGTATGGTCATGCTGGTGTTAATGGGCAGTATTCCAATCAAGATATTTTTCAAGGTGTACAAAGAGGAGGAGGTTTTGATTCTAATGATGCGTGGGGATGGCGTAACAAGGGTAGTGCATTGTACTTTCTTGGCAAATATGACGAGGCAATCAAATGTTATGATGAATCAATCAAAATTGATCCAAATAATCCAATTGTATGGAACAACAAAGGTCTTGCGTTGTACTATCTTGGAAAGTATGAGGAATCTATAACATCGTATGAGCATGCAATTACAATTGATCCTAGTGATGCTGATGCATGGAACAGTAAAGGTAACTCACTAGACGCCCTAAAGAAATACGAAGAGGCCATACTAGCGTATGAGCATGCAATTACAATTGATCCTAGTGATGCTGATGCATGGAACAGTAAAGGGGATTCACTAAATTCTTTGGGCAAGAGTGACGAGGCAAAAAAGTGTCATGACAAAGCAAAAGAACTAGAAGATGAAGATTGATGGATTATCATAAATTATTCTGATTTCATTTTATCAGAAGCATATGTTGGAAGCAAAGAAGGAATCCAGGCATGAATAAACAATGCTACACTCATAGACATTGCTCTCCACCAATGAGAAACATAAGTTGTATTATTTTCTTCAAGGTGTTTCATAATACCAAGTTTTACAAAATAAAGTAATAACAGTTTCTAAACTATAATTTGAAATAATAGAGGCAAATCTAAAGAGTTTCTAAATACAATATTTCTTGATGGATTTTTTCCAACTCAAATTCTAACGAATTTATGGTAACCATAGAATTATCTACTTGCCAATCATGATTTTCAACTGCGCTAAGATATTTTTTATATTCTATTTGCAATTCTAGTAATTCTGATAGGTATTGGGCATCATCAATGTGCATATTTTCATGCATAAAATAGGAGGTATTGTATCGGTCACTAATAATCATCATATAATTTAAAACCGCACCCTCATCAAATGTTTGATTTGAATTTTGGATTTCAATACCAGCTAATGAGAATAACAAAAACCCAACTAAGGAGGTCGTTCCAAAATTACTTGAGTTTTAAACATCACTCCATCTATAATTAATCCAGGAGTATCACGTTCAGTTGCAATAATTTTATAACCATATTTTTTTGCCAATTGAATATTTTTTTCATTAAATGTATGACCTGCATCAATTAATCCTTCATTTAATGAAGAAACAATTTCTTTGGGAATAATTTCTACGAAAAAAACATCATTTTCATTAATTCCATTTTGTTCAAGTAGTGATAAAAGAAAAAGATGAGAAAATCCACCAAATTCCCAAATTCCGATTCTTTTGCCTTTTAATTCAGCGATAGAATCAAGATGTGATATTACAATATCAGCATCACCTGACTCATCAATAGCATAAACAAATTGAGAATCAATAAAATTTGCATCAGTGTTAATCATATCAGCAAAAACCTCCAAACTACCATCAGCAGTAAATCCATGTGGAAATAAAAGTAAAGATTCTGATTCATCTAACATAGATATATTGACATTTAGATTATTTTTTTCAAAAAATCCTTTTTCTTGTGCCACATAAACAAAACCATATGGTGCCCAATCAGTAATGACAATATCCAATGAATTATCAATAGGGGATGTTAAAACATAGAACAAAATACCTACAGTTACCAATACAAATGCAATAATTATTACAAAAATTATGTTTCCCATACTGTATGAGTGTCGTATAAGTCATATTTACTAGATCATTAAAAATCAAAATTGATAATCTTAATTGTAGTCTATTAAACTAAAACACCAAATTAATGGATAGTTAAAAGAACAAAATCTATTTTCTATTCCCAGTAATCTCATCTAAAATCATCTGGACACAGTCATGACAAATTACGGACTTCTCATCCATACTACGAATTATCTCATTATCTTGAAAGTCCGAATCATAGGTAGCACCAATGACTATTTTGTTACTCCACACATCATAATCACCTTTGAGTTTTGAGCAGGATATACAATTCAACATTAAACACCATTATCTAATTAGAATAACCAACTGTTTTCATGCCAAAACAAGCCTTTCCGCCCTTACTCCAACATTTACAAGAACAAGAAACTGCCAGTCCAGTTTCTATATCTTTGAGTACTTTATGAAAAACACCCTCTCTGATTTTGGATTCAATTGGTATTGTCTCATATCTATCAGAGTCAGAATTTTCCAATATTGTTAGTTAATCACCAATCACTAAAAGTTATTCCATAGTTCATATTGATATGAATTAGCAGATTTTCATGAATTTATTCAAAAAAAAGATGGAAGAACCCACTCTAATTTGTAGAATATGTGAAATGGAATTTACTGATCCTCAACGAACAATGAGACATATGGTTAAAGCACATTCAAAACCGCAAAAAACAAAGAAATAAGATTTTTAAAAAATATTTTAATTTATCTAAAGCGAGATTGAAAGAGCTGAAGAGGCCCTTCCAATCTCATGAAGAATGGAGAGTTCCGTTCTTCAAATTTGCGTTTGACTACCCGATTTGGTAATCGCGATTTTTGGAATCACGCAAAATAACTACCAGTATAGTAATGTAAAAACTAACGATTTTGTAATACTCAAGGAGTTATTGCAATTTTTTGTTCAATGGCATATCCATCACAGGAGCATTCTTTACAATTAGTAATTGAAAAAGTAAAATTCTTTGTGTATTTCATATTATGCTCTGATTCAGAGTGCCCACAATCACAAAGATGCCCATTTTCCATGTTATTCCACTAGTTTCTCAATCTCTTTTTCTAATTCTTTCATGATTGAGTCATCAAGTGAAGACATTACTTGACTAAATAATTCATGCATGAATACAAATGGGTTAATTTTCACTTAAGGGATAGTTTGATCAAAGTGCACAGAATCTAAGATTTTGCAATATCAAAATCTTCACGACCATTACCAAATCTTTGTTTGATAATTTTGACGCGATGTTTTTTGCCTTTTAGAATATCTTGTGCTAGCTGGGTTGGCTTGCCATCCTCATAGAATTTGGCTACGATCATCTTTCGCGATGTGTAAAAATCAGAAATCCCATCAAATTCCTCCTCAATAGTGAGATTTACCTCAAAAACTGTTTCTTTTCCCACTTTACGCTCCACACTAGATACAAAAATTATTGTGAATACTCCTTTATCATCTAATTTTGATAGTGAAGCTTCTGACATGTTATAAAATAATTCATTCCAAAATATAATCTAAAAGATTCAGAGGTGGAAAACTCTTAAAGTAAATTTTTCACACAGTAAATCTTGGTATCAAGAATTATCATAATTATTTTCATAACAGCGCTGTTAGGCTCAATTTTGCAGACATGGGGGGGTAGTTGGGATATTACAAATCACCAGTTAGGTAGTCCTGAGTCATTTTTCACACCATCACATGCAATTTTGTATACGGGAGTCGGGATTGGTTTGATTTGTGCAATTGTCTCAACTGTAATAATACTAAGAGATAAAGAAATTTTGAAAAAATCATTTTCTCTAGGTCTCAAACTAATAATTCTTGGAAGCGTATTACAAATAATTGCAGGTCCTGGAGACTACTATTGGCATGAAATATTTGGAATAGATGGATTACTTAGTCCAACTCATCTCACACTCATTACAGGAATTCTAATTCAATCAACTGGAATAGTGATCGGGTTAGCTAGATTGGTTCCCCATAATTTCAAAGTAACAAAACCATCGTTGATTTTGGCATTTGGAGTATTGTGGTTTATTGTAATAGGATTTATTTTCCAATTTACATTACCAATATCTACTGGAGATACAATGGATTTAGATCCTGATCCATATGTTGCAGTGATTATTGCTGCAAGCACAATGCCATTTTTTAGTGTCCTAATCTTTTGGTCATCTGCAAAATCAATAGGGAAGTTTGGCGGAGCATCAATTGTAACTCTAGTATTCATTGTACTAAATGTAACATCAAATATTCTTCCAGCAGAACACCTGTGGATATTCTTACCATGGTTTGCAATACCAATGATTTTAGCAATTGTAAGTGATGTGTTAATTTCAAAGAAAATCAAATTTGGGGAAAATATTGCAGGTGTAATGATTGGTTCTGTATTTTTGATTTTTAGTATGCCACTAATAGGCATGACATTTATTCAATTTTACATATTTAGTGGAGTTTCAGGGTATGAGTTACTACCAGAATTTGCCGATACGTTACTAGTAATGTTAGGTGCAATGAGCATTCCAGGCGCAATAGTTGGGGTAATTTCAATAAGATTTGCAAAGAAAAAAATTTCAATTCCAAAAAGTCTAATGTAAATTTGAATTCCTAAAGACTTGAACCAAAATTAAGATAATAAAGTATTAGAATTTTTTTCTCTATGTAATTTCTCAAAGATTGATTCCCATTCTTTGAATTTTTCAGGTTCTTCGAGATTCATAATCTGTAAAAGATTTAATGTTTCATCAATTAGTTTAGCAAGTCGTCTTTGTGCCCTATCATAAAGATCATCATTTTGTTTTTTCCATTCTCGTAATTCCTTGTTAAAAAAATCAATTCGGCCAAGTTTATAATTAATCTCACCTTCTAAGATTTTCAAAGATTCAGATTTCATGTTTCATTACGCTTTATGGTAATCTTTCAAACAAGAATCACAGATACAAGTTACCATCAAAGAAGTATTATTACAATCACATTTTTCACACATACATCCAATCACATCCATAACTGTAAATCATATTTATTTTCAAGGGATATATCTCGCGGTTAATTATCAAGTATGATAAAAACTAAATTTTTAGACTCAGTCATATTTTGGATAATAACTGTAATTGAAATTACATTATACAGTAAAATTAGAAAAAAATCACAAAACAATTGCACTGCAGTCTTACTTGATAAATATAAAAAATCAATAATTAACATTATGACAAATTCGACAGCAATAGTAATTGCAGGAATTATTGTTGGAGTAGTTGCAATTTCAGGAATAATGGTTTATGCAACAGCTAACCAACAAAATTTCCTCCAAGAAGGTTCAGAATTAGCACCAGCTGCTAAACAAGGATCATTTGCATCTCCTTCAGGATTGGGGGCAGACTTGAATAAAGAACAATGGCATGAAGATCCATATGCAGATGAAGCAGCCAAAGTTAAGGCGGAATTTTACAAAAACAATGAAGGATAATCTACAATAGATTATTTTTTCATTTTATTTTAAAACACTAGTAAAAAATCATCGTTTCATTTGAATAAGATAATTTTCTTTTCCTTTTCTACTTCTAGGTAAACATCGTAACTGCCTATTACAGCAGGGACATGTATTTCCATCATGGTTCAAAAAGACCTCACAGAAATTACATCTTTTTTGTCCTGCAGCATATCGTCCTATCTGAGAGGGTTTTAGGGCCTTGAAGTTTTTGCATTTACCAATACAATAAGTCATATTTAAAAAAACAAATTTGCAGAAGATAAAAGATATGATTGCACTGCATGGCGATGCACATACCAGGAGTCAAAAGTTTAGAGAATTCTTGAATTATTTTTTATTTTATTCCCTAAAGATTGAAAGTTAGGAGGAAACAGGTGTAAAATCAATCTAGTCAATATTGATCAAGCGATCAAAAATTAATTTTTACTTTCAATGCTAAATCAATACTACTAATAATTACATATGAAAAAATCAATAGAAAAAACATCAATTTTAGAAAAACCAATTCAAGACAGACTGCGACAAGCAAGTCACATAACAGTAGAATCAGCCCTTAGAAACAAAGTGAATCTGAATATTTCGTGGTATAATATTCACGGGGAACAGCAAAATCAAAAATATACAATTGCTGCAGGAACAATGATAGAATTTTAACTCTTTTTCTTTTTTTATAACAAGAGAAAAGTTATCGTCCCCAAACCAGTGGTACCAAAAAGACAATCATCACAGTAATTATTGGAATGCAAATAAGATCAAAAGGTAATCCATAACGAACCATTTGTTTTATGGTAACATATCCGCTTCCAATAGCAATTGCATTTGGCGGAGTTCCAACTGGCATCATAAATCCATAACTTGTAGCAAATGCAACTGGAGCCATCAGTAAAATAGGGTCAAGCTCAGTTGTTGCACCCAATACGGCCATTATCGGCAACAACAATGCAGCTACTGCAGTGTTACTCATCAATTCGCTTGTAAGCATTGTAATTGTAACAATTACAAGTACTATCAAGAAATAATCCAATTCTCCCAAAAACAATAACTTGTCTGCTATCCACATATCAAGTCCTGTTGCAGTAAAACCACTAGCCAAGGCCAAACCTCCTCCTATCAACAGTAAAACACCCCATGGGATTTTTCTTGCAGTTCTCAAATCAAGTAAGCGCTGTCTCTTGAATCCTGAAGGTAAAATCAGCAGAGCTGCAACAGATACCAAAACAACCACATGATCCCCTACAAAAGGAACCAAATCTTTCCAAAATAGACCACGAGTAATCCATGCAATTGCAGTTGCTGCAAATATTACCAGAACAATTTTTTCATTTTTACTCCAGTTACCAAGATTTCTTAATTCTTCAGTGATAATGTTTTTGTCTTTTAGTATGGGTTTTTTGTTATCTAGTTTTGCTGAAGTTGTCATGTATATCCATAATATTACAAGTGAAACAACACTAATTGGAACTCCAACTAACATCCAATCAAAGAAAATAATCTCCACTCCTCCAATAGATTCACCCAGAGATGCAAAGAGTACATTGGGTGCTGTACCAATCATAGTGGATAATCCTCCTAAACTTGCAGCATATGCAACAGATAGTATCAAACATGTTGCAAATCTTTTTTTCTGTGTAACATCTACTTGTGATATCACGGCAATTGCAATTGGAAGAATTAACAAAGTAGTTGCAGTGTTTGTAATCCATGCACTCATACATCCTGTAACAATAATGAATCCCAAAATGATATTTTTTGGTTTTGTTCCAACAATTTTTAGAGTATTAAATGCAAATCGCTTGTGAAGATTTACTTTCTCTATTGTCTTTGCAAGTAAGAATCCACCCATTAGTAAGAATACCAACTTGTCACCGTATGCAGAAATTACTTTGTCAATGTCTGCAACATTAAGCAGTGGAAATACAAACAATGGAATTGATGCAGTAACATAAAATGGAATGGTCTCAGTTGCCCACCATATTGCCATCCATACAGATAATCCTAAAACAAGTTTGGCCTCAAATGCTAATCCATCAATCGGATAAAATAGGATAATAGTAAATAGAATTGGAGATAATACAAATCCGGTAATTCGGAGTTTGCTTTGTAATGGACTCCAATTGTTAAAATAATTCATTGTCACTATTCATTTCTGAATTATCATCTATACTTTTTCTAAAGAAATTTCCACACCTTAGGCATGAGGAATCATTTTTTTCTATTAATTATTTTTTTAATTATAGCCACAACTGCTACAATCCCAATACTAATTCCAAGGATCAAATGGATAGGCTCATAGGAAAATAGTTGGTCATTTGTGAAAAAAAGAGGAATATTGTAAAACATATTAAAAATTACTACCAATCAGCCATATTATTCTAAAGATTTAGGCAAAATGATTGTAAAAGTTTGAGTGTTGTTTGCAGCAAAAATCTTACCACCATGAGTAATTATGATGTTTTTGCAACTAGCAACCAGTCTTGAAGAAAAATATATTATCGATTTTGACGTATTAATAGTCTGAAATATCAATTATTCCAACATGCAATCGAAAGGAGAAAAATATGAAATTATATAAAAAAATATTAATAATTTTTATTGTTTTAAACATCGGAATTGTTAGTTCTGTTTCATTATTTTTAATGACAGGATTTCAAGATGTAGTTATTGATAATGAACTTGAATCCAAAACTATTGAAATAATTGAGAAGAAACAAAAAATTGAAAGTTTTGTTGAATCAAAATCAGAAAAAATAAAATTAGTTTCAACTCTTGCAGAAGTTCAAGGATTTTTAAAATTTATTGAATATGGAAAGTCTGATAATTTTAATTATGCTGAAGATGAATGGATAAATTTACTTCAAAATCAATTTAGAAATATTTCAAATACTGATGCAGATTTGCAGCAAATCAGAATGTTTGATAAAGAAGGATCTGAATTATTTAAATTAAATATTTCAGATGGAGAATTTTTTACTTCATTTAAATCTGAACAATTAGATAAAGATCAAAAATATTATTTTGATAATTCATTGTTTGATGATTCAGTTTCAGTTTCAAATATTATTTTAAACACTGAAAATGGCAGGATATTATCACCTCACACTCCAGTAATGACTTTTGTCACACCTGTATCTGATGGTAGTGGAGTACAGATGGGGTTATTGGTTTTAACATATGATGTTTCAGAACTATTGTCATCAGTTGAACAATCATCAGTTGGGAATATGATCATGATTAATCAAGATGGAAACATTATCCAACATAATGATAAAAGCAAAATTTTTGGCAAACAGTTGGGAACAGGATTTAATTATTTTGTAGATTTTGATGATTTAAAAAATTCAATGTTGAAAAACGATTTTGGTCATACAGTTGATGATAATTCTTTGTATAAAGTTTGGAACAAAGTACCTCATCCATCTCAAGCAGGAAAATATTGGGTTTTAATTTATGAAATTAAAGACACTGAACTGTATACTCCAATTACATCAATTATGCTCAATTCGTTGTATATTGTGGGAATAATCATGGGTATTACCACAGTAATTACATGGATGGTATCAAAACATGTTTCAAAACCAATAAAATTACTTACTGAGCGAATCCACAAAGCAGAAAAAGGTGAATTAAACACTGAAATTGAAATTAAAGGTAATGATGAAATTGCAAAAATCAATTTAGCATTTAATGATTTAGTCAATACATTACAGGATTCTAAAAAGACAGTAGAGCAGCAAGAAATCAAATTAAAAAAGCAATTAAATGATTTGAAATTTTTGAAAAAATCACTAAACGAATCCACTTATTTTGCAACATCAGACATTAATGGAAATTTTACATATGTTAATGAAAGATTTTGTAAAAATACACAATACACTAGTTCTGAGTTAGTTGGAAATAATCCTAGAATTTTAAAATCAGGAACACATGATCAAGTATTTTATAAAAAAATGTGGGACCATTTATTGAGTGGACGTGTTTGGATTGGGGATATTAATAATAAAAGAAAAGACGGTTCAATGTATTGGGTTAAAGAAATTTTAATTCCAAAAAAAGACATTGATGGAAAAGTAATTGAATTCATCATTATTCAAACAGACATTACTCATCAAAAAACAAATGAATCTGATTTATCTACGTCATTGAATTATTTAACAAAATCACAAGAATTACAAAATGAATTCTTGGAAACTTTTTTCAAAGAATTACCAATTCCTGTTGATTCAATTAGAAAACTCTGTAGGACTCTAAAATATGATGAATTAGGAGATAGATTAAATGAAGATCAACGTAAAAATGTCAATGCAATTTATGAGAATACCAAAAAAATTGATTTCATCTTAGAGGAGTTTCTAGGTATGTTTAAACCAAATTCTAAAAAAGAAACTACTCAAAATTAAATAAAATAGCACATTTGTATTTAGAAATTTTGATAACCAAGATCATTTAGAAAATCAAGGAAATAAACAAATTAATTTATTCTATCACGTAGTTGATGACAATCACAAGTACAACCTTTATGACATTTTATCCTCTTACAGTCTGAACAAATTTTCTTATTCCAATATGGTGTTGTATTCATTTTGATATTTTTTAATTATAAGGGCTATAATTTGAATAAATTTTAACCATTGAATGAAAATACATGTCTCGCATATCATCCTCAACACAAACTGCTAGTAAATTAACAATATCTGTTGCAGTTATGATTCCAACTACTTTGTCATTATCAATTACAGGTAATTTTCTGACTCCCACCTGGTGCATCATGTCTGATGCAATTCTAATAGATTCATCTGAATTTATTGAAAAAAGAGTAGGAGTCATTATTTTTTTAATAGAATCAGTAATAGAATATGCATGAGATCCTACCTTAATTGTAAAATCCCTATCAGTTACAATTCCTGCAGGAACATTATTTTCCATTACAATTATTGCACCAACTTTTGTATCTTCCATCATTTTAGCAGCACCATTTATGGTCATTGATACATCTACAGAAATTACAGATTTTGTCATTACATCTGCAATAGTAATGGTTTTTGTATTTTCCATACAATTACTACACACAACAAGATATTTTATACTAATTTAGAATATCAAGTATGAAAATTACTCTAGAGAAAATAACTAATCATTTAGGAGATGAAATTAAATAAATCATAGTTTCTAAAGAGCGTCTTTACCTCTAGATCTAGTAGCTAAATCAATTGCATCTTCAACTGCTGTGACAAATATTTTCCCCATTCCTTTCTCACCAGTGCTATCTATAGCATCTAAAACGGAAGAAATTATTTCTTCAACTTTAGAATCATCTACAACAGTGTAAATCAGACTACGTGAATTAAAGTCAGCAACAAATCTTGCAGTGCCTCTTAGCCCAGAAATTACCGGGACATGACTAGATCCTCTACCCCTAACTTGTGCTACAGTAACACCTCCAACTCCAATTTTTTTCAATGCGTTTGCAATTAGTCGTACATTTTCTGTTTTTGTATGAACATCAATTCTTTTCAATAATTATTGTGTATGTTTATTATTAATTAAAAAAAGGTTGATTTTCAATTTTGATAATACAGTTGAAATGTAATTTTGAATTCGTTAATACTTAAAAAACTATTTTGGTGAATTATCCACATAAATTACTTTTAGGAAATCAGTTTTTCTAACTATTCCACTTTTTTCCAGCAATTAATCCCATTACACTGACTACATGTTGCCTTTTCATTCCATTTCTCAAATGATTTACCAGATGGAATTTTCACTACGGTAATTCTACTACACCCAGTACATTGTACTTTGAGTGAAGTGTTACCTGTCTTATCATCTACAAACCAATCTTTGAATCCCATTATCACTCACAATTAATTTCCAGATGAACATCCATGCTTTTGTGCCCATGTTGTTACTTCAAACTCAGATGAATCACAAAATCTCTCCTCCAAATATCCAAGATTTGCATCAAGTAGTTCTTGATTCAAAATAACATCATTACAATATACAAGACCAATTATTCGGCCATAGCTACCAAGGATTTGTCCATCATCCTCATCAACAATTACAGTAGATCCAACAGGACAAAGGGTTTCAATAAAATTTTTAGATTCAATGCCACCAAATCCTTTGAGTTCAGGGGCAGAAGATAGTGAGAATCTAATTGACTCACCATTAACTTTGAGAGTATCACCATCAATTACTTCAGAAACAATTCCTGCAAAACATTTTGCAGTACCCATACAATCTAAATTCTCATCAACTATTGGTATATCATTAACTTTTTCAACTGTAGTATCAACAACATCAACTGAAACTATAGGAGTTTCATCTGCAACATCTCCACCAAATTGATTGGCTACAATTCCAAAAATTGCAACAACAATGATTGCAATACCAATTTTAATTACGGGTTTCATGATGGAATCATAAAATTTTACGCAGCTTAAATTACTTTCGAGTTTATAATTACACTAATCAAGATTTACAATACCATTAATCTCTACGATACTCTGAACCGCAATCACCAATTCGCCCATACAAATCATTTGCTTTCTCAGTTACACTACTAATTAGTATCAAATCATTACTATCCAATGAAACATCAAAGACTCGCGTATTATCATCTCTATGATTTGTAATTCCCAATCTTGCACCAATAATCACACCAGCTACTTGGGGTTTATCTAAAATAAAACGAGTAGCAACATTGGCAATACTGCAATTATGCTTTTTTGCAATCTCATCTAAAATAACTAGTAATTCTTGGAATAATTCCCATCCACCCCATGCGTCAATCATATTTTTGTATTTTTGCAGACTAGCAGTATCCAAATTTCCTCTGGGAGGTTCATCAGCACCCAAATATTTCTCAGAGAAAAATCCACCAAGCAATACACCATAGCACAAAATTTTGATATTATTTTTGACAAAATACGGAGTCATCACCCTCTCAGGTCTAGAATCTAAAATAGAATACTGAACTTGATTTGAGATTATTTTGTGACCTTGCTCTATCATAATTTTTACTCGCTCAGTATCAAAATTTGTGACTCCAAGATATTTTATTTTATTCTCTAATTGTAATTTTGATAGATGATCTAAAGCATCAAGATAACTTGCATCATTGTAATCCCACCAATGAAACTGTAACAAATCAATGCAATCAGCATTCATTTTTTGTAATGATTGCTCAATGTAATGAGTTACAATACTATTACTCATAGGTCCAGGATTGGGGACAAATTTTGTAAATGCCTCAAATGGTGTATCATTTTGTTTACTAAACTCACCAATCAGAGATTCTGCAGGACCGTAAATGTCAGCCAAATCCCAAGTAGTAAATCCTGATTTAACATAATTATTCATATCAGATATTGCCAATGAATGCTCAATCTGACCATGACTTCCAGCAACTTGCCACATTCCATTAAGAATTCGGCAAATCTCCAAGTCTGGTGCAAGTAATGTTTTATCTATTGTCATTAGTAGTGATTTACTCTATACCTTTTTCTTGTTTTATTTTTTTAATTACATCAGCTACTAGTTGTTCATCTTTTGTAACTAGTTCTTGTAATTTCACTTTATACTCATCATCACCCCATTTATCAAATGCAAACATGTTTTTTACAAGATTTACAATTTTTGATTTATTTCTCTCATGATCTAGTTTTGCTTTTTCTGCGCCTTCCATGATATCACCCAAAATTATTCTGAACTTAAAGATATTGGAATTATGAATTAATGAATACTTTAGAATTGGATACAGTAATCATTGCTACTGTCTCAAGGGGTATGTTTTCTTTATTAGAAATATCTAACAATTCATCATGATGTTTATCATCGAGGTGTTTTTGGAACTCTGATTCTTCAATGTTATCTGCTTTGAAAGTACATGCCTCAAATACACAGTGAAAATTCAACAATTTCAATCAAGATTAATTCATTTTTAAGAATTATCGATACATTGCATACAAAACATACAGAATTGATGCAGCAAGAATAGAGATTCCAGTAATTACCAGTAATTGCTTTCCTGAAAATACACTTGCTCTAAAACTCATAAAAATCGTACAAGAATTTCAAAATTAAGCGTATTGGAACCTAGTATTTTTTTGGTTTTTTGGCCTTTTTGTTTAGCTGTTGATCGCTTTTGTATTTTTTAATTCGCTGTTTTTGCTCAGCTGCCTTTTGTCCTTTTTGTTTTCGATTATCTTTTTTCTTTGATTTTTTCTCCAATTCTTATCACTCAAAGTCCTTCTTCATTCAAATCAGGTTCTGGAGTTACACTATCAAAGTTCATGTCAGGTTTCTGGCACGATTCGCATTTCTCCATAATACCGAATTGATTCATGTATTTTCCTTTCCCATCACATCTAAAACAATTCAATTCTGATCTATAATGGATAGTTCAGCAATAAGGTTTCTGGCAAGAATCTGAATGCCATATAAGACACAATGCTATGGAAAACTTAAATCAAGAAAAATCACTAATCTGTAATGAAAACATATTACAAAAATAGATGCCATACGGACGGATGTGAAAACAGTGGAGAAAATGCAGTTTTAATCCAAATTAAAGATAATAAAATTATAATTCAAGTATGTGAAGAATGTAAAGAACTAATCAATGATAACAATACTAAATCTAAAAATGAAACTAGTAATAATTATCTCAGCATTTTAGATCCAATATCTGTGATGTCAATGACACTAGAAAATATGGAATTGAGATTTAATGATGTAATGGATCATGAAATGAAAGTACCAATGAAAAGAATGCGTAGATCAATAGATAAATTAGTTGATCATGTGTCAACCCAGTCACAAGTAAAATACAGGGATGATTCTGAAGCAATTAAAATGATAAATCAAGACTAGGTAAAACTGAATTCCACAATAACCTACCTCTTTTAATTCAAAATTACATCATATCATTGAGGACTACCATGGTAGATTTACGAGAAGCCAAAATCTGCTATGGTTGTGGGGAGAAATGGAATCATGCAAATCAGTATAATCACATGTGTAATGTGTGTAGACACAAAAATGGAATTCAGGCAAAAAGACGCAATTAACTCTCAATGACTAGTGTCACTCTATTCATCATAAATTTTAAAAATTCTGCAAGGGGTTTTTTTTCTCCATGTGATTCATTCCATTCTAAAACCAATTCATCATAGAATTGCCATTCATCTTTATCTTTTTTGAGATGTACACTCATCATAGATTCAAATGCACCAGTATCCCAATCAGTTGGACACATAATATCATCCATCTGAATTAATTTTCCATTTTTGAATCCAAATGGGTAGGATTTACACACACTTGGTTTAATCTCATTAACGGTACATCGAAAGATATCTTTTGATTCTTCTAAGAACATACATGCTCCATCTTTTTGTTTTAATGCAAGGTCTAAGAGACCTTCTTGTACTTTAATTCCTAAATCATAATCTTTAGCACCAATAATCTCAATAAAAGATTCAGGAGTTTTGTTTAATCCAGCGGATAGCCGGTAAATATCATGGGCATTTACAAATATCGTATACTCTTTACAACAATTTGTATCACATTTATCACAAGGAAATACTAACTGATCTTTTTCAATTACATTTAATGTCATAAAATGATTTTGTGATTTTAGGTATTAAATGTGTAAAATTTCTTGTTTCAAAAATCGAATGTCAGATGCGACACATAAATAATCACCATAGCATCAAAAATTATTGAAGATTCTAGCTGTTGATGATAGTGTGGATATTACGGATGCATTAGAAATGTCATTTGAGATGATAGGATATGATTTTACAACTTCAAATTCAGGAAAAGAGGCAGTGAGTTTGATTATGAAAAACGCCTATGATGTAATATTACTTGATTTTGCAATGCCTGGATTTTCAGGTCTTGATGTGATCAGAGAACTAGAAAGTATGACAAATGTTCCAGATTTGAATATCATCATGTTTACTGCATCAGCAATAGAACCATCAGAAATTAATCAACTTAATGAAAAAGGAATCAAAGGAATTATTAGAAAACCAATTCACGTTAATGAATTAGAAAAAGAGATTAACAAAATTTTATCAAAAGAATAGTATTTAGTTTTCTTTCTCGGGTTTACGGTTATCTTTTTCATTAAAGACTAAATCAGAATCGCCTTCTTTTTCTTTGTACTCTTCATACTCTTTTTTTGATTTAATCATCTTTTTGCGATAATCGTCTTCTAAAGTCATGAATAGAATATTTTGTTTTTATCTTTATTTAATTTTTCAAAAAAATCTACAATATACTTTTTAATTATTATCACCTAGTGTATTCATGACTAGAACACAAAGAAGAAGAGACACAACCCATCCTACAAGAGATGGAAGACACAATCCAATATGCATCAATCCTGACTGCAAGGATTGTACCTAGTTTTATTTTTCCAAAAATGGAATAATTAGTTTAAATTATTTTTGAAATTTTTGATCATATGATTCATCAAATCACCTACAGTGATAATTCCTACAACTATACCATTATCAATTACAGGTAATGTTCTAATTTTGCGTGAAGACATTAAATCAGATGCTGCCCACAAATCAGAGTTTGAATCAATTGAAATCAGAGGGGAAGACATTATTCGTCTAACAGGCGTATCAACAGGGTAGGAATGAGCAGTTATTTTTATGGCAAAATCTCTATCAGTGACAATTCCAAGTGGAGAACCATTTTCTAAAACAATTAAAGAACCAACTTTAGTATCCTCCATCATTTTTGCTGCATGAAGGGATGAAACAGATTCATCAACAGAGATAATATTTTTATTCATAATTTGAGATATTTTGGTTTTATGCTGAATTGATTCAAATAAATTCATATCAAGTATCAGAAAAAATGATATTTCAAATAACTAACGATTATCAATCGTGGTAATCATGTTCGTCAAAATCAGAACCTAATGGTATATTCAAAACAACCGTAGATTCAGTTGTCTGGAATTTTAATTCCTTATCTGGAACAAAACTACGAAAAACTTGAGATAGTAATTGTTCAGTAAAGACTGACCATTTTATTCCCAAATCATGTTGGATGATAAATGAATGCACATTACCCTCCACTCTATGATCAGAATTCATACCAGATGCTTTCATGTAATCTTCCAAAGTCTCAATACATCTTTTGAGGTCATAGCCTCCTTTGATAAATAATACAGTGTCTTTGATCATTGGCATTATCAGATTAACAATTTCATCAATGTCTTGTCCATCTAATTCATTACCTAGTGATTTTAAAATTGATGTAGGAACTGGAATCATTCCAATTTTACTAGCAAATCTATCCCATTCCACATATCTTTCTAGGATTTGTTTAACGAGAACATTTTGAGACGTATTTTTTTGTGAAGCCTCAGTTTCTAGTTCATTGATTAATTTTTCGGGTAATCTGTAGGTAATACTTCTAGTGGAAGGCTTGTTTTGAGTATGAGACTGTCTTTTAGTCAAATTTTCTTCGATCATTTTTCTATCCTTCGAATATAAAATGATAGTTAACGTGAAAGAGAGAGATTAGGTTCAATCTCAATAATCGCATCATCTAAATCATATTTTACTGAAATGGCTTTAACTTTACTTTGGTATAAGAAGAATTTTTTTCCATCTTCATTAATTGAACCAGATATAGCTAATAGCCTTGCATCAAAGAGGGTTTGTAATCGTCTATACACAGTGCTTATTGGAATTTTTTCATCGCGGGATATTTCCATTGCAGATTTTGGTTTATTGAGCGTATTACGAAGGATGAATTTACAATATTTATCAGCAATTACTTCTAAAACTATTTGTTTTCTTTCATTATCCATGATTTTTCGGGTTTGTATGAGTTCTTGCATAATTGGAAAAGAGGAAAAAGAGAATATAACAAATTAGTATACACTGCAAGACATTGCAAACAAATTTTATAAATTCAACAATTCATAAGATATTCATGATGTATAATTCATGGAGAAAATCCATCCCAATAATGGTTTTTTCAATTATGTTAATTTCATTGTCTGTGAATTTTGCAAATGCCGAGTCAGTTCCAGATTGGGTAAAAAATACAGCATTATGGTATGGTGAAGGAATGATTTCTGAAGGTGAATTTCTAAATATGATAAAATTTTTGATTGATAATAAAATCATAACATTAGAAATGACCTCAACAGTAACTGAGAATTTGGATGTACAAATAATTATTCCAAATGGAAACTTTGATGTGTCTAGTTCATCATTTTATCTCCCATTAAATCAAGAAACGAGTATGGGAGCAACAGTAACATGGGTAAATGAAGATAGTGTTCCACATACAGTTCAAAGCCAAGATGAACATGGAAAAGTAATTGCATTATTCAATAGTGCACCACTAAATACAGGGGACAGATTTGAATTCACGTTTGAGGAATCAGGAATATACAATTACTTTTGCTCATTCCATCCATGGAGAGTAGGAGTAGTTACAGTAAAGTAGTTAAATTTCAGAGATTATTTTAAAAGTTCATGTCAGCATCAAATTTGAAATTTTTTAGTTTAAGGAGTAAATTATTAGTATTAGTTTTATCATCATCATTAATTTCCATAGGAATCACTACAATTTTATTTCTAAATTTTGAAAATATTCCATTTTTTGAATTTAAAGAAAACATCATAGGTATTGGCATAATATTGATGGTTGGGATAAGTGTCATCACAGTCACTCTTTCAAAACGTCTTTCAGAACCCATTACTAGACTAAATGAAGCAGCAAACAAAGTATCAAAAGGGAATTTTGATGTTATTACCAACATAAAAACACATGATGAGATTGGACAACTCTCAAAAACATTTGATGAAATGGCAAAAAATCTACTAGATGCACAGATTACAATTAAACAAAATGAACAGGTCATAAAACAACAAGAAGATATTCTTTTAAAATTTTCTCAAGATGTAGAAAAGAATTGTGTCGGAGTAATTGACATGAAGAATTCTACAAAAATTTCAGCTCAACTATCAGATGAAGATGTAACCAAATTATATGAAATATTTCTAAACTTTATGGGAAAAATCGTTCGAAAATATGATGGTGAAGTGATTAAAACTATTGGGGATGCATTGTTATTTAGATTTGTAAATATTAATCCAAATGATTCCAAAATAATGAAAAATGTTTTAGAATGTTGTTTAGATATGATAGAGTCTCATGAGTCTCTAAAACATCTACTTTTAGCTGAAAACATGCCTGAATTAAATTATAAAATCAGTATAACATACGGTACTGTAAAAGTGGCTCAAAGTAGTACTTCAAATGTTAATGATATTTTTGGACCTACAGTAAATAGATGCTTTAAAATTAATTCAAATTGTCCAGAAAATTCTATTATTATCGGAGATAACATGCATGAATTTTTAAAGAAATTTCAAGAATACAAGTTTGAAGAATTATCTAATGAGGAAATGAAACAAAAATACGGATATACAATTTATCAAGTTAACAGAAAATGAAAAAATAAACATTTGATCAAAATGCATCATAGAAATTATTGTGAAAGTCCAAGCGTTACAACCAAGATTATAATTAATATTCATTAGAGAAAATAGAATCTACGTTTAATATCCATCAATTTTGAAATCAAAATCATGAAAGGAATAATTTTACTTTTAACAATTATTGCAAGTTTAGGGTTTACAGGCATAGTTTACGCTCAAAATTCAGGTGGTGTAGATGTTGATGGGTCTTGGTATTTGGGGGAGGGACTCAAAAAAGGAGATTATTTTGAATACACAGTATGCGATATTGATTTGAATTCATGTCTACCAATAGAGTTGAAAATTTGGATTAAAGGGGACAGAGTAAATGTTAGTGAAACATTGTGGGATGCACAAATTCTAGTAATAGACCAAGATAAAATAATCAAAGGTTCGTGGGGGTTGGGAAAAACTGTACCAACACCAATTCTTTTTGATGATGATTTATCAGACTATGCAATTGCATTCAAGTCATCAATTGCGTGGCTTGGTGCATATGTAACATCAAATGAAAATGATAGAATTCATGGACCACAAGAGTTCAAGAGTGCATCATGGGGATCATTGGGGCCTGTTGGTGGAGGATTGGTAAAAAATTTAATTCCAAATAGGGTAGAAACAATTACTACTCCAAGTGGGACACTTGATACAATTGTTGTTGGTTGGTACAATGAAAATGACAATGAGATTTGGTTAGTTGATGATTTTCCATTTCCAGTAAAAGCAAAAACTTTCGCAGGGATGGAATCAGAGAATGTTCCTGTAATGTATGAGTTTGAACTACAACAGTACAAACAAAACATTACAGAAGATCCATTCAAAGATGTAGTAGAGTCAATCAATAAAGGAGAAGAACTTGGTTGTGATACAAAATTTTTACAATACACCAGTAAAAAAATTCCTACAAACACATATTCATTGATGGTTCAATACAATCATGCTCCAGAAACACCACTTGAAGGATGTGACATTGATTGGAAAATTAATTTCTATAGCAAGTACAATGAAACTAAAATTCTAAAGCAAATTCATTACGATGTATGGGTAGTAGATGAGGATGATAAACCCCTATACTCTTATGCCCAAAGCATAGGAAAGGAGTTTCTATTTACAGAATATGGTCAAGTTGAGCACCTATTACCAATTAATCAAGAATCAGGAATAGTACGTTATGCAGTATTTGTGTATGGTTCAGGACCAGAAAATGAATTAGATCCAGAATTAGGAGGATATGCAATAATTGAGGTACAAGTTGAGAAAAACCCATTACTTGAAAAACTAAATGACAATGCTGCAGAATCAAAAATTCCTTCATGGATTAAAAATAATGCAAAGTGGTGGGCAGATGGTACAATAGATGATGATGCATTTACTCAAGGAATCGGATTTTTAATCAAAGAGGGAACCATTGCAGTTGAATCAACATCACAAAATGCAGGAGAAATAAAACAAGTGCCTGAATGGATTAAAAATAATGCAAAGTGGTGGGCAGATGGTACAATAGATGATGATGCATTTACTCAAGGAATTGAATTCTTAGTCAAAGAAGGAATTATTCAAGTGTAAAATCATCATTATCGTTCAAAAAAAGAGAACAAGTTATGTATGAAAGAAAAAATTAAAAAAATATGATTTCAGAAATTGAACATACTGAATGGCTAAAACTAAACCAATTCTTACATGAAATTAAAAAAATAAACTCACCATGTGTAACTGTATACTATCCATATGGAAAGGGAAGTGAAACTATTTCACTACTACAATCCACTGCAAAAAATGAAACATTTGATAAAATAGAATTAAAAATTCAAAGTAAAATTAAAGAGTTAAAGAAAAATCCAACATCTGCTGGAAAATTTACAAAGACTCTGTGTATTTTTGGCTGGATGAATAATGGTAAAGTAGTGATTAAACAAATTGGAACATCAAAAAGACTTCCATACATCTACATGACATCAAAAAAACCATACATCAAACCATTTAATGATATTCTAAAGACAAGCCATGATGTCTTATTAGTCACAATTGATCAGAAAACAGCTAGAATTCAAAAGTTTCATGGAGACCAAATAGTTCAAGAATCAAAGTTAAGAATCGATTTACAAGGTAGACACAAAAAAGGTGGGCAGTCTCAGGGACGATTTCTTAGAGCCAGACAGACAAAAATTCATGTTTTCTTCAAAAAAGTGGCAAATAAGGTCAGACTACTAGAGGATAATTCAGAATTAATCCTACTAGGGGGTTCTGGCATTGCAAAGACTGAATTCTTTGATGTAATGGATTCAGAATTGACAAAAAAAGTTAGGTTTGTAGAAGAGTTGTCATTTTCAACGACTCAAAATAAAATTTATGAAAAAATTATTTCACACCTTTACCAGTATAGAAAAAAGTATGTTGCAGAAATTATCAGCAAATATGAAACCCTAGTCAAAGATGGACTAACTGCAAAAAGAAATGATATAATCTTTAAGGCATTACAGATTGGGGCAGTGGATACTCTAATTGTATCAATGAACTATCACAACAATACACAATTTAAAAAAATCATAAAAATGCTAGAATTAGCAAAAGGTACTTCATGCAAAATAGAATTTGCAGCAGCTACAAACATTATCAAAAGATTAGAGATTGATAATGAAGTATTAGCAATTCTAAGATATAAAATAAAATAAACAGAAAGGCATACAAGATTAAGACCAACTCCTTTCAAAGGAACTGATGACATCTTTACCACTTAAGATCACAAACGATTGTTTGCTGATGACAGTGATTTGTCTTAAGGTCTGAAACGATTAGTCTCAAACGACAGACGTCCTTTCTAATTCTATTATGTGAAATTCATATTTAACAACTTCTACTATTTTCTACTTTTAGAACAAACCGATCATGCATCAAAAATTATTGTTTATATAAAAAAATAAAAAAATACGTTTTGTGTATTTTGTTGTTACATCAAAGTATTCAGTATACCTGTGCAGTACTAACTACTACAGGAACATTTAGCATGAAAATGCTCAACAATGACAACATTCCATACTTTGCTGTTCTTAATGCCGAAAATTGGCTTGGAGATTCAACAGGAAAATCCTTGTAAGTGATCTTTTTGGATGTTGTCTTTGTGTCTTGTATGTTAAACATAAAAAAAGACCATAAAAAAACCACATAAAGAATTGTTTGTAATGGGATTACAACAATCAGTACATTAACTAAATTTTCCATATTATTTCATGACTAAAAGAGGAGAATTGATACTAGAACATCTCGATGATTTTATGAAACAGCCAGAATCAGAAGCTGAAAAGTACAGATAGTGTATTTATTAGGATAAACAATTTCGGCAATTATCTTGAAAATAGCAGTAATGGGAATGGGGGTAGCTGGATCTTATCTAATGGCAAGACTCAAAGATTCAAACCATGAAGTTACAGGTTATGAAAGAAGTACAGAAGATAGACATGATTCAATTTGTGCATGGGGTACGATAAAGCCAGTACTGCAAGAGTTTTGTAAAAAGACCGGAAGAGACTTTGATGATTTTCTAATTCATGATGGAAAGAAAATGCATGTAAAAATGAATGATGATATTAAATTCGATATTGGCCTTCATGGAATGTGTACATATAACAAATTAGCTTTAATCAAAGATTTCATCAAAGATTCCAAAGTGATTTACGGAGAAGCTCCAAAATTAGATGAATTAGAAAAAGAATATGACATGATAGTTGACTGTACGGGATTTGGTAGAGCATATCTACCAAAGATGGAAGAGGATTTCTTTTTGCCAACATACGAATACAAAGTAGAGTATGAAAATGGTGTACCTTATGATGATTTTTACATTGAACCATTTCCTGGAATGTCAGGATACTTTTGGTATTTCCCACTAGGTGAAAAATGGGCACATATTGGAGCGGGAGATTATAATAAACAACATATCAAAGCAACTGATGATTTTCTAAAAAAACATGGTGGCAAAGTTCTAAAAACTAAAGGTAGACCAATTAGACTAGCAACACCTGACAAATGCAAACCATACTATTCAGGTAAAGTTGTAGGAGTTGGAGAATCAATTGGAACGGTTTATGCATTGTTAGGTGAGGGAATTATTCCATCAATGCAATGCGTCGATATTTTTATTGAAAACATGGATGACTTTGCAGCTTATGAAAAGGCAATAGAGAAACATTACAAAGTTTATGCTAAAGTATTTAATTTTGTTAGAGCAAAAATTCATAAGAACTTTAGTTTCATCAAAGCATTGCCTGACTTTTTATCAATATTTTTCTATATGAAAAAACATCAAGACAGATTTGGAATGGATATTAAAATTTCAGATTTGATGAAAGTTGCAAAAGCCTAAACAAAACTAACTGAACCAAACCCTTCACGATTTGTTCTATTTGATGCCATGTTGTAATCATAGATAGTTTTTGAATATGCTTGTAGTTCTTCTTTCATTTGTTCTAAATTATCTGCCAAATAAAATCCAGGACAATCTCCTGTGAATTGATATGTTGCATGTACACGTGCAAGTCCTTGTTCATTTTCAAGCCAGGATGCAAATGGGTACAAATAACATACTCCAGGTCTGTCAGGATGCATACTACATCCACCTTCTTTATCTAAAAATCTACAAGTGATATGAGTTCCATCTTCTGATTCTGTTTCATCTGTTTTTCTTTTTAGATTAATTGTAGTCATTGTAGTCATTTGCCCAGATGGTCCAGGTTCAGTGTATGTTACTGTGAGGGTTTCATTTTTTATAAAATCAGATGCATTTTTGTATTTTAGTCCCTTACCAATTGTGATTAAATCATCAGAAGTTAATGGTAATCTGCCTTGTCTATCACAACAGTTGTGACAGTCAGGCCAAAAGCATTTCCATAAAATGTATTTTTTCTCAGAAATAAGATATGGTACATGAAACACTACATCTTTAACTTTGATTGCATAGTCTGAGACATTAGTGATTTTTCCCAATACAAATTTACGTATTATCGGGTCTACATCCCAATCTTTTTCAAGTAGATTCAATGATTCTTCAATTTCAGTTTGAGACAACTATCAAGTTATAACATCTCAGACAGTTGTTATTAATGTTGAGTGAAAAGGGAAAATACGCAACAGCTACTGAAAACAGAAGATTTGTGTGGGCAGAAATAATTTGGCCATTAATTTTAGAAATTAATGATGTGATATTTACTCTACAACAGTTTCAAAATAAAAGACAAAGAGTGTGTGAGGAAAAAAATATTTCAATAAATATTCCATCTAGAGGATTAGCATCATTGTTACAAAAAGGAATTTTAATTAAAGAAAATAACATCTATTCAATTCATTACAAGTTAATTCCATACATGAGATTAAAAGCAACATGTGATTATGCAACGGCAATACATGAAGTCCAAATAAAATAATCACAGCAAATCATTATATTCTAAAACACCAGAATTTGTTTCAGGTAGCCCGATAGTCTAGCGGTCAAGGATTCTGCCCTCTGGATCTCAAGAGTGGATAGGCGGAGACGGCAGTTCGAATCTGCCTCGGGCTACTGTAAAAATATTTTTTAAAAATTCTATCTTGATGCTTGTGCTATTCGCTCTAATTCGTGTTTCTTCTTTACAGAAGGAGCACTAGAATCATTATTTGCTGCAAGCATTAATTGTTCTGCCATGTGTTCTTCAATTGGTTTTGGATTTGAAAATGTTGCCTCTTTGATTGCATCTGCGATAAATTTCAAAGCCATGTCAACTCTTCTAATTGGAGCCACATCAACTGATACGTGATATGTTGTACCACCATAAACGATTCTAGTTGTATCCTCGTTTGGTGCAGAATTTTCTACGGCTCTAACTAAAACCTCAACTGGATTTTGTCCAGTTTTTAGTGCAATAATATCAAATGCAGTTTTTACTGTATTGAGAACTTTGGTTTTCTTTCCAGTCATCCTACCAGTGTTTTTTGCATATTTCTTTCCGAAATGCATTGTCTTGTTGATTAATCGTTCAACAATGTTAACATCTGCTTTGTTGAATCGTTTTAGTGCAGAACGACCAAAAGTGTAAGGAAGAATTTGTTTTCTCAATGAAATTGCAGTCTTTAATCCAGGATCTTTTACTTCAATATCAGATAAATCCCATTTTCTAAATAATAATAGATTTTTAGTTTCAGCCATTTCTATCTCCTTGGTTTCTCCTTCTTTCCAATTACTA
>Ga0233439_10000895_pt1 | contig 40751 bp, 30 predicted proteins | sample SI_123_September_6_FD_182713 | JGI IMG/M metagenome (GOLD analysis project Ga0233439, IMG submission 182713) | Seawater microbial communities from Saanich Inlet, British Columbia, Canada - SI_123_September2016_100_MG | ecosystem: Environmental > Aquatic > Marine > Inlet | place: Canada: British... | reverse complement strand
ATAGCAAGGTCCAACTGGCCAAACGACGAGCAAGAGGCTATCGTAATATTAATAATTTTATCAATATGATTTACTTTCTTTGTGGTAAGTTAAAATTCGACTACCCACTACTAATCACATAGAGCCCGAAAAAATAACTAGCGGGCCTTTTTGCATAGCAGTTATTTTACGCCATAAACACGAGAACAGCTTAATAATGAATAAATCGACAATACTGACTGGCATCACCACCACAGGCACCCCTCATCTAGGTAATTATGTAGGTGCGATTCGCCCTGCTATCCAGGCAAGCAAAAATGAAAATGCCAGCCCTTTTTATTTTTTAGCCGATTACCATGCCTTAATTAAATGTTCTGAACCCGAAAAAGTGCGCGAGTCCAGCCTAGAAATTGCCGCAACCTGGCTTGCTTTAGGGCTGGATACCAAAAACGCCACCTTTTATCGTCAATCAGATGTTCCCGAAATCATGGAACTCACCTGGATGCTGACCTGTGTTACCGCCAAGGGTCTAATGAACCGTGCTCACGCGTATAAAGGCGTGGTCGCTGAAAATGAAGCAACAGCCAATACCGACCCTGACAAGGGAATCACCATGGGGTTGTTCAGTTACCCTATTCTAATGGCTGCGGATATTCTTATTTTTAATGCTCATAAAGTGCCGGTAGGCAAAGACCAAATTCAACATATCGAAATGGCACGAGATATCGCCTCGCGCTTTAATCATATTTATGGTGAACACTTTACCCTTCCTGAGGCCGTTATTGATGATAATGCTTCGATTTTATCGGGCCTAGACGGGCGTAAAATGAGTAAGAGTTATAACAATACCATTCCCTTGTTTGTCCCGGAAAAGAAACTTAAGAAACTGATTAATAAAATCAAGACCAATTCTTTAGAACCAGGCGAGGCAAAAGACCCGACTGATTGCACATTATTCGGCACCTATCAGGCATTTGCCAGCGAACAGGAAGTTGCCGTTATTCGCCAACAGTATGCCGACGGCATTGCCTGGGGAGAAATGAAGAAAGTCTTGTTTGAAAAGATTAATGAAGAAATCACCCCTTCCCGGGAACGCTATGATGCCCTAATACAAGAACCGGCGTATATAGAACAGCAACTTCAAGAAGGCGCAGAAAAGGCGCGTGCGATTAGTGCTCCATTTTTACTAGAATTACGTAAAGCTGTTGGTATTGCGAAAATCATCTAATACCAGCCATACAGCGCGCGGTTAGAGTAAATTTTTGTCGGCAGTCCCCGCGCGCGAAGTCTATTACAACAGCATTCTCCGTAATACGCTATTTTCTGGCACATCTATTAGCCTGTCTCCACCCTGATGACAACTGTCGGCAATAACCTCAGCTTTCTGGCGTAAGCTATCTTGTGCCTGGGCATAGACTTTAATCTCTTCTAGCACATCAAATTCCATAGTTTGTAGAGCGCTTATAAAACCCTGCTTCAAACCTTTTAAAGCTGCTTTTTCTATCGAAGGCTGCAATTTTTTCTGCAGGAAATAGGGAAATAGCCAGGCGATAGCAATAAGCATGATGCTGTTTATCGCAAAATTTGCACCCACATAATGTGGCACTTCTTCTAGACTACTTTCATAAAATTCAATAAACACCTGGTAGCCAACCCAGCTCATCGCTGCGATAGGCAATATGATTTCGGCTAATTGTGCTGTTTTTATGATTAAGCGCTGCAAAAGATTGCCAGGGTTAATCAGCGCTTTGCGCACCGCTAACAAGGTTTTTTCTTCGACTAATTTCTCAGCATTAACACGTATAGGGTGCAACAATCGTTTCATTGGCATGACCGGTAATGCCAGTTGATCTGCTTGTAAAATTAAGGCATCCAGCGCATCATCAAAGCGTGTTTGCGCCCATTTATCCCACAGACGTTGATGTAAAAAAGGCTCGGTTTGTTTATCTACTAGATCGCCACTATGTAGCGCGTAATATTCAGCCAGTTGCTGTTGCGGCAAAATGGTTGCTTCGACTAATAACTTCTGTAGCTCACGCCCTTGCTGTTGCCAGAAACCGATTAATTCCTGACTAAAGTTGGAAGGTCCCAAAAGCTCGATTGAAGCTTGTAATACTTTAACTAATTCCTCTTTGCGTACCTGTTGCCCTCTAAATTCTAATTGGGTAATAGTATTTTCAGTTGCCAGATCTTGTAAGCTAGTCTGCAATCTATCAAATTCATCTGGCTGTGCGCTGGTCTTATCAAGCGCACAACTAGTTTGATAAACCAGAGGGTTATTAAACCCTGCTTTGCTCAATTGCTCGATAAAATCCTGGTACTGTTCTGCCTGCCCCCGGTCGGATTGATTTAACACAAAAATCCAGGCATGTCGGCCACCTTCAGCTTGTAGAATTTGCCACGCTTTACTATCACGATAGCGTTCCGGACTGACCACATAGATTAATACATCAATATGCGGTAGCCATTCTAAAACCAGTTGCTGATTGCCTGGCTCGGCACTATCAAAATCAGGCATATCAATCCAGATAATATGCTTATTCTTCGCTTCGCTATGCTCGGCTATCTTGATCTTATCTAAAGGTAAAAGACTCGGTAAATGCGCAATTTTCACACTAGTATGATGAAATAATGTCACCTCTCGGGAAGTGGGTCTGACCACTCCTGCCTGCGCTATTTGCTTATCTGCCAGACGGTTTAACAAGGTACTCTTACCTACCCCCGTGCCTCCTAGAAATGCAACGATTAACGGCCTGGATGTGGCATCACTAAATAAACTATCAGGCGTACGCTCGTCATATTCCAGTAGCTTAGTCAATGCGTGCTCTGAAGCCCAGGCACTAGCCATAAGTTCCTGAGCCCAGCCTTTAGTCTCTGCGACTAAATCAGAGTATTCGTAATCCATGCCTTTTTTCTTCCAATTGAACCTCTGCTTCAGCAAGCTGACGCGTAGAGATATTAAAATAAGTATTATGCATCATTTTTTCTGGTAAGCCGGTTAATGCCTGTTGTAAAACCAGCGTAAATAACTGCTCTTTTACGGCATTCAATTGCTGCTGTTTTAATTCAGTCTCTGCGCGTTGCAGATAACTGCCTACCGCACTTTCTGCTAAATAAGACGTGACCGATAGCATGGCCGGTGCAATCAGTAAATCATGTAAACCTATACCACCTGCCTGCACTGCCAGTGCCAACATCGCAGCATCGGCTGTTACGCGCGTGGCACGTAAGCCATTTAGCAGTGCTGGGTGTTCTTCCAGTTTATGATACAGGCCCTGCGCAGTATTTTCTATTTGCTGCTTAAAGTCCTGATGATACATTTCTGTGCTTTGTTCAAAGTGCTTTAGGATCAGTATTTTTTCTTGCCTAAGCTGGCTATTAATGGCTTTCCACCATTTATCATTGCCCTGACTCTGGTCAATCTGGTCTAACACCTTATCCCCTAACTGCAAAAACACATGCTCGGCAATCTGCTGCAATAATGCTGTTTCCAATGTTTTTGGATAAGTCTGCTGATATTTTTTCTTGCCTACGGCAAACAACTTGTGTAACGGCCAGGCTAAAATTTTTCGACTCTGCGCAATTATATTTGCAAGACCCGGAACTTCCAGCAAAGTCATAAGTTTTGCTAAAGCATTCTGGAAGGTATCGTAATGATGTGGGTGATCCAGGTAATCCCGTTGATATTCAACAGCGGCTTCTTTAATCGCCTGGTTAATCAGGATCTGCCAGGTGGTTTGAGCTTCCTGTTCCGACCTTACTGGCGCTAACCACGTTTGCCAGTATTGTTTGATAAAATTTGTTGCCGCAGCCTCATGTTTGTTACGTTTCACTTTATGAATACTGCGCTGCACTAAATTGATTAATTCAGCCTGCCGATCCTGTGGTACTTCCCTTTTGCTAAATAACACTGGGATGATATCCGGCATTTTGTCCTGGCGAATCTTCTGCCAGCGCTCTTTAAAGGAGTCAACTAACAGAGTCTGGGAGTCCGCCATCAACTTATTGATTACTACCAGGATAGGTTGATTCAGAGGCTCTATCAATGCCAGTGCATCCCATACCAACTGATCCGCATATTTTTCTTTACTCACGACTAATACTAAAACATCGGCAAGCGCTAATGATTTCAATACACCCTCCCGGTAGTTTTGTGCATCGATCGTATCAAAATCAGGCGTATCCCAAAGCACACAATCGGGTAGACTATTGGAACTAATACGGTTTAGCGAGTAACACGCATAATCCTGTACATCCAGGGAAAATTGCTGCACTTCCCGAAAGCCTGAAAAATGCTGGGCGACATAAGCCAAATCATCAGCCTGTAAACCCACTGAAAAACCTTGCGGATAAACAGTATATCCCGCCAAAGGGCTGACACCGGCAGCATCCTGATTAAGCAATAAATTAACCACGGTACTCTTACCTGATTGCGTTGGACCAATCACTGCTATATTTATTGGCACATTTCCTTGTACAATTATTTGCGCTTTATGGAGGAAAGATTCAACTAAGGTTAATTGTTCAATACAGGCCTGAAAGGCTATCCATTGCGAGTTTTCTTCAGCTAATCCGGATTGAATTATCTGGTAGCGCTGTCTTAAATTTGTAATAAATTCCAGCATTGATATTGGCTTATGTATATAATTAGGTAGTAACTTACCATGCTTAAGTCTGACGATTCAATCTGAAACACCAGTTGAGCGCAGGGCTATAGTACAAGATATAGGTTGCACAATACCTTAAAAAAATCCTGCCATCTCGTCGCAAAACTTTAGCGTTTTTTAAAGTGATGGGCAATCAAGGGCCTGAACGAGTTACTTTAAACTACGTAATTCTCAAGTTCAAGACGGACTTTATATTATAGTCAAATATTTCAAATAAAAATAACAATACTTATCAAGGAGTCTTTATATGCGCATACTTTCTATTATCATTATTTCATTTAGCATTTTACTATCTACTGGTTGCAGTAGCGGCAGTCAAATAAACGGACGTAGCTTTAAAACAGCCCTAAAATCAGTCAAAATGATAAGAGGGCGTTTACCCCAAGAAAAAAGAATAGCCTTTGAACTGTCTTTCTGGGCGATACGTACATCCTATAGAAATAATACAGAATTCCTAGATATCGTCGATGGTAAAACGCCAGATGAACTCATCGAAGTCGGCAAAGAAGTTTTTGCACAACGCAAAGCGGAAGGGTTCGAGGAATATCAGCAATATGCTAACTGGGACGATATGATTGCCAAATATAAAAAAGATCGCGAACAACAAAGCATGAAAAAGAAACGCGATCCTAGAGATGCTGAAAATAGCGTACTGTATAAGCTTTAAGGAATAGCCAGTAGGAAAACAGCCAAAGGATCTTGCATTGTGCTTTTAGATCGTTAGCACAGTACAAGATCCTTTTAATTACTTTTGATCGTAAGATCGAAGTAATTGTTCACCCCCAGCTTACCCAACCCAGACTCGGGCATTTCTAAACATACGTAACCATGCACCGTCTTCATTCCAGCCATCTGGCTGCCAGGAGTTTTGTAGCGTTCTAAAGCAACGCTCTGGATGTGGCATCATAATAGTAAAGCGACCATCGGTAGTGGTTAAGCCTGTAATGCCATCCGGTGATCCATTTGGATTCATAGGGAAACTTTGAGTTTCTTCACCGTAGTTATCAACATAACTCAAGGCAACTAATGCCTGATTCCGGTCATTTTCAGAGAACTCTACGCGTCCTTCTCCGTGCGCTATTACGACCGGCATGCTCGATCCTGCCATATCTTTAAGTAATATAGACGGTGATTCTTGAACTTTAACCATCGCCACCCGCGCTTCAAATTGCTCTGAATCATTACGCTTAAACTGGGGCCAATGTTCTGCACCAGGAATCAGCTCTTTGATACCTGATAACATTTGACAGCCGTTACAAACACCCAGACCAAAGCTATCACTGCGCTGAAAAAAGGCTGAAAACTCATTTCTGGCACGCTCATTAAATAAGATTGATTTCGCCCAGCCACCGCCAGCACCCAGAACATCTCCGTAAGAAAAGCCACCACAGGCAACCAGACCGACAAAATCCTTTAAACTAACTCTGCCGCTGATAATATCAGTCATATGCACGTCTATGCTGGTAAACCCTGCTTTATCAAAAGCGGCAGCCATTTCGACATGCCCATTAACGCCCTGCTCTCTTAAAATCGCTACACGAGGACGAACCGAGGCATAAGGAGCGACGATATTTTCATTAATATCAAAACTTAAATTGGCCGTTAAACCAGGATCTTTATCATCGACTATACGTTCAAACTGTTGCTTGGCACAATCTGGATTATCGCGTAATGCCTGCATACGATAACTGACTTCTGACCAGGTCTGTTGCAGTTCAACTCGACTTGCGGAGTAAATAATATCGCCGTCATAACTTATATTTAACTGCTGAGTTTCTTCTGTTACCCAGCCTATAAGATGAGTGCAATCTGCTAATCCCGCTGCTGCGATTTTTTCTAACACCGCATCACAGTCGCTCTGCTTAACCTGAATGACAGCACCCAGCTCTTCATTAAACAGTGTGGCTAATACATCATCACCCAGGCGATCTAATTCCAGCTCCGCGCCTTTACGTCCGGCAAAGATCATTTCTGCTACCGTGGCAAGTAAGCCGCCATCAGAGCGGTCATGATAAGCCAATAGCTTGTCGTCCGCATTTAAGCTTTGTATACTATTGAAAAAAGCTTTAAATAAATCAGTGTCTTCCAGGTCTGGCACTTCACAGCCCATTTGCTGCGTTACTTGCGCTAACACCGAGCCACCTAGACGATTCTTGCCTAAGCCTAAGTCGATCAACATTAATACACTGTCAGCATTTTTTAATTCAGGCGTCAATGTTCGGGTAATATCCGTCACCGGAGCAAAAGCCGTAATAATCAGTGACAGTGGCGAAGTCATGGTGGTTTCTCGGCCGTCTTCATTCCATACCGTCTTCATGGATAAGGAGTCTTTACCCACGGGGATGGCAATACCTAAATCGGGGCAAACTTCCATACCCACGGTTTTCACCGTATCAAATAATGCAGCATCTTCACCTGCACTGCCAGCCGCAGCCATCCAATTGGCAGAGATTTTAATATGCTGTAGAGATTCGATTTTCGCAGCAGCTAAATTTGTTAAGGATTCTGCAATCGCCATGCGCCCCGATGCTGGGGCGTTAACAACGGCTAACGGAGTGCGCTCACCCATTGCCATTGCTTCACCTGTTGTTGAGTGAAATCCTGAGGCGGTTACCGCCACATCCGCAACCGGCACCTGCCAGGGGCCTACCATTTGGTCTCTGTTTACTAAACCTGTTACCGAGCGATCACCGATATGGATCAAAAAACTTTTATCGGCAACAGCAGGGAAAGCCAAGACGCGACTGACCGCTTGTTTGATATCCAGGCCTGAAAAATTCAGCGCCTTATGCTTTGTCTTTATGTGTGCTACATCACGGTGTAATTTTGGTGATTTACCAAATAATACCGACATAGGAAGGTCTACAGGCTTATCGCCAAACATTTCATCAGTCAGCGTCAAATGCTCTTCATCAGTGGCTTCGCCAATCACCGCATACAGACAGTGTTCACGTACACAAAATGACTCGAATAATTCTAGCGCTTCTGGCTTAATCGCCACCACATAACGCTCTTGCGCCTCATTACACCAGATTTGCATCGGTGACATGCCTTTATCACTATTATTGACCTTGCGTAATTCAAAGCGACCACCTTGCTCGCAATCATGAATAATTTCCGGTACAGCATTTGATAAGCCACCGGCACCGACATCATGAATAGAAACAACTGGGGTACCATCGCCTAAGGCATTACAGTGATTAATGACTTCCTGACAGCGGCGTTCCATTTCCGGATTTTCGCGTTGTACCGAAGCGAAGTCAAGCTCTGCTGCACTTTCGCCCGAGGCTTGTGAAGAAGCTGCACTTCCTCCAAGGCCTATTAACATGGCTGGACCACCTAAGATAATAATCAAGGAACCCGCCGGGATTTTATGCTTATCGACCAGCATGGGACGAATATTACCCATACCACCCGCGATCATAATCGGCTTGTGATAACCGCGTAATTGATCGCCGCTGTTACCTTCGACTACTTGTTCAAAACTGCGAAAATAACCGGCAATATTAGGCCGACCAAATTCATTATTAAAAGCCGCTGCACCTATCGGCCCGTCCAGCATAATATCTAAAGCAGATGCGATACGTTCGGGTTTGCCATAATCAGTTTCCCAGGGCTGATTAAATCCAGGAATTTTCAAATGCGATACGGTAAAACCAGTTAGTCCAGCCTTGGTTGCCGAACCTCGCCCTGTTGCCCCTTCATCACGAATCTCACCACCTGATCCAGTTGCCGCGCCTGAATAAGGTGAAATAGCGGTTGGATGATTATGCGTCTCTACTTTCATTAATAAATGCGCATCCTCCTGAGTATAGGCATATTCGCCTGTATGTGGATTGCGAATAAAAATATCTGTTTTTGAGCCTGCTGCGACAGAGGCATTATCACTATAGGCAGATAAAATACCCTCCGGGTGTTTCTCAGCAGTATTGCGAATCATGCTAAATAAGGATTTCGCTTGATCAACACCATCTATAGTCCAGCTAGCATTAAAAATTTTATGTCGGCAGTGTTCTGAATTTGCCTGAGCAAACATCATCAATTCAATATCACTAGGGTTACGCCCCAGGTCTTTAAAACTATCGCTTAGATAATCAATTTCGTCATCTGACAGAGCCATACCCAATTCAGTGTTTGCTCGTACCAAGGCATCGCGGCCTTGCTCTATAATAGCAACTGTACTTAAAGGCTGAGGTTGGTGATGACTAAAAATATCTAGCTGCTCCAAATCACATACTACCGTCTGCGTCATACGGTCATACAGTAAATCCTGTAGCGCCTGTTGTCTGTGTTTATCAAGCTCTATTGTGCTCGCCAAGGTATATTCAATACCGCGCTCCAGACGTTCGATAGCAAGGCCGCAACGTTGTGCAATCTCGGTTGCTTTACTCGACCAGGGGGAAATAGTACCCGGCCGAGGTACCACGTAATACGCCTCGCCTTGCAGTTGCTTAGAATTTTCCGCTTCTGATCCATAAGCTAATAACTGCAGTAAAACCTCATGATCAGCTGCGCTGAGCTCATTCTCTAGCTCTGCAAAATGTACAAAAGATGCTGAAACATGGTTAATAGCAGGCTCTATTGCTTGTAAATCGGCCAATAATTTTTGAATTCTAAATTTGGATAATGCGGAACTGCCGGGGATTTTAAGCATAGATTAAAGAGGAGTAAGTAATTAAATCGAATGGGAGTAAATCAATTGAAATAAGTTTACAAAGTTGCACAGCGAACATCGACTGAGGAAAGGGGATTTCTAGGCGTACATTAAGCGACCCTTTGGAATCGGAATGATGCGTCCTAATTCTTTTGCTGTTTCTATCCATTCCTGGATAACGATTTCAGCATTTTCTAAGGCTTGTTGATACGTTTCAACATCTGCCTTACATCCGGATAATTCAGGAATTTCCACTAAAAAAGCCTTATCCTCTTCACTCCAATAAATAATCATTTCATATTTATTGGACATTGCTAGCTCCGAACTTATTTTTTATAAATAATCTTCTAATTTGTTTGACCTGATAAGATTTTGCCTTTGAACCTACTGCTGAAATTAATAATCACTTCTAATTTTTTTATTATGCTCAAACATAAGAAGACAAGTTGCAATTACTCATCAAAATCCTGTTTGATGGTATCAAAAATTAAATTAAGTAGTAGTATTCCATCACCTTGAAATAATTTATTCCCTAGCTGATCGCGAACAAAAACATCCGTACCAAACTCAGACTCAGTTAGAAAAACCTGGTAAGGAAGCTCCTGGTTTGCATCACTACCGAAGAAAAAAACAAACTCATCCCAGAAAGATCCATCGCTAACTGCTTGTACTTCAGGATCAAATTGTACGTAGTAAGTTCCAATTGATCGGTTTTTATCGGTGATTTCAACTACCCGTTCAGTTAATGCCTTGCCCACCAAACGCCAGACATGAGCAAAAGGTGAATTAATACGCACATAAGTATTGTTTTCACCCTGGTCTATATATTCTATGGTTTTACTTAAAGTCAGGGGAACGATGACTTCTTCAGATGCAACAGCTTGTTGTTCAGCCTGCATACCTGGTGGAATTTGTAATGCTGGAATTTCCCTGCTGTTGACATAGTCATTTTCTTTATCTGGAAAAAACTGACTACATGCTGCTAACATGACAAAAGAAAATATAAGCGTGAGTTTAATCGGATTCATGCGTTATGTTATACAGAAGTTAAAGAACGTGTGCTTGTTGCATAGCCGCACGCACAGATTCAAAACAGTCTTCAGTCAACCAGGTCAATGGCAGACGTATGCCTTTAGAAATTAGGCCCATTTCAGCTACCGCCCATTTAACCGGAATAGGATTAGACTGGATAAATAGCTGCGTATGCAAACCTCTCAAATCTGCATCTATCGTTGTTGCTGCCTTACGATCACCTTTGATCGCCGCAAAAATCATTTCATGTACCAGTCGTGGAGCCACATTTCCAGAAACGGTAATCGTACCATTACCGCCCAACAGACAAAACTCACAGCTAGTCGCATCATCACCAGTGTACAAGGCAAAATCATCTCCACACAGGTCACGAATAACGGCAACGCGGGATAAGTCACCGGTCGCTTCTTTAACACCTACGATACGCTCAAATTTTGCCAAGCGGCCAATCACCTCAGGCAGCATATCACATGCTGTACGCCCAGGAACATTATATAAAATCTGTGGAATATCAACTGCTTCTGCAATCGCTTTATAATGCAGATACAAGCCTTCCTGTGTGGGCTTATTGTAATAAGGAGTCACCAGTAAACAAGCGTCAGCACCTAGCTGTTTAGCTGCTTGTGTTAATGCGATTGCTTCACTGGTAGAGTTCGCACCCGTCCCGGCAATCACTGGAATTCGGCCCGCCACAAAATCGACAATGGCTTTAACGACATCCATGTGTTCGTGTTCATTTAAAGTCGCAGATTCACCGGTAGTTCCCATAGCAACAAGTGCGTCGGTACCTTGCTCGATATGAAATTCTACTAACTGTTTAAGGCTATCCTTGTCCACATCGCCGTTATCAAACATTGGGGTGACTAAGGCTACGATACTACCTAAAATCATGAAGATCTCTCAAAAATATTAAACAATAGGAACAGCATTATAGCGAAATACTATATTACGAGTATGAAATAAAAGCTGCTTTATTATTGTAGGGCGTGGCTTTAGCCCGCCGGACGAATAAAACCACGTCCTATAGTTTGTTATGGGCACTGACCAATATAACGAACTTAGTTTGCATGCTCACTGCACCTTCTGGCGCACCTGACATAACCAAATCAAAGGTCCTCGAAATTTGTGTTTTCTGGTACTGAATATTACCTGTACCTTGCATAGTCATGCCGTCTTACTCACTGGCCATTCTTTGCTTAGTAAAGCATGAATCCTTTGTCATTGCTGGCATTCCGGAGATAGCTGCTTCAATACTCACCTCCCTTAAGCCTTTTTGGATATCCGGCATTTACGCAAAAACAGGAGCGACAAACATAACCAGAAATAGCGCAATCAGCTGTTTATTCATCATAGCTTAATTCCTCATCATCATTTAGATTCTCAACACTCCATAGCTTTTCCAACTGATAAAACTCGCGTGTCTGTAAAGTCATCACATGCAAAATAACATCCCCTAAATCCATCAGTACCCACTCAGACCCTTGCGAGCCTTCTATACCTTTGGGAATAACGCCTTTATCTTTTAACCTCAGCGCAACATAATTACATAGGGCTTTAATATGCCGCTCAGAAGTTCCGGTGGCTATTACCATATAATCGGTAAAACTGGTTTTTCCTATGACATCAATAGTCGTAATATTTTCTGCTTTTCGCTCATCTAGTTCGCCGGTTACAATGGCTAACAATTCATCTACTTGCATTCAATTTCCCTTGGTTTATCTAATTGGTTTATCTGTTCGGTTTAAATCTAACTCGATTTAATTCCATTCTGTTCAGGCTTGGTATAAGCCATTGGCCTGTATATATTCAATGACGGACTCAGGTAATAAAAAACTGCTATTTTTCCCCTCGGCTATGGTTTTTCTAATCAACGATGCCGAAATATCTAATTGCGTCACTTGCTGGAAGTAGATTTTACCACTAGGACAGGATTTTAACGAATGTCTATCATCAACTTGCCTATCAATATAGCAATCCAGCAGCTCCTCCGACTTAAAACCGGGCCGCGTCACCACCACGATATGCGCATAATCGAACAGCGCCTGCCAGCGATGCCAGCAGGGCAAAGCATTAAATGCATCTGTGCCGATAAATAATAATAGCGGTGTAGCAGCAATCTCTGTCCGAATGGTAGCTAGGGTATCGACCATATAGGAAGGTCCAGATCGCTCCAGTTCGCGCGTATCACAGCTTAAGAATGGATAATCTCTGATCGCCAGTTGCAACATCTGAAAACGCTGTGCTGCATTGACTTCTGGCTCAGCCCGATGAGGTGGTTGTGCGCAAGGTAATAAACGTAATTCATCTAGAGCAAACTGTTCACTGACTTCCAGTGCCGTGCGCAAATGCCCGTAATGTACTGGATTAAATGTGCCGCCATATATACCTATCATTTACTAACGGATATGCCCATCTCCCAGAACCACATATTTAAGACTGGTTAAACCTTCTAAACCCACAGGCCCTCGAGCATGTAGCTTATCAGTACTGATTCCAATTTCTGCGCCCAGACCATATTCGAAGCCATCAGCAAACCGGGTTGAAGCATTAACCATCACCGAACTGGAGTCCACTTCACGTAAAAACCGGCGTGCTAGAGTATAGTTTTCGGTAACAATCGATTCGGTATGACCCGAACTGAATTCATTAATATGCGTCATTGCCTCATCAATATCAGCAACAACTCTAATGGACAAGACAGGCGCCAGATATTCTGTCGCCCAATCTTCTTCAGTTGCACGGATGCAATCGGGGACGATAGAACAGGTTTTAAGACAACCTCGTAACTCAACACCGGCCGCTTTATATTTAGCCGCTAATTCAGGCAGTAGCTTGGTTGCTAACGGCTCGGCTATAAGTAAGGTTTCCATGGCATTACAGACACCATAACGATGCGTTTTTGCATTCACTGCAATATTAATTGCTTTGTCAGCATCAGCCTCTGCATCGATATAAACATGGCATATGCCATCTAAATGCTTAATCACCGGAATCGTTGCCTCATTTGAAATACGTGCAATCAGATTTTTACCCCCGCGTGGTACGATCACATCGACATAATCAGATAAGGTAATTAATTCACCGACTGCCGCTCGATCGGTAGTTTCCACAACTTGCACAGCTTGCGCAGGCAAACCAACACGGCTAAGGCCTTTTGCAATACAGCTGGCAATCGCTTTATTGGAATTAATTGACTCCGAACCACCACGTAGAATACAAGCATTACCCGACTTTAAACATAATGCGGCCGCATCCACTGTTACATTAGGCCGGGACTCATAAATAATCCCTATGACTCCTAAAGGCACGCGCATTTGTCCGACCTGAATGCCACTAGGCCGGTAATTCATATTGGTGATTGCACCAATGGGGTCAGGTAATGCCGCAACCTCCTGCAAACCGACAATCATCGCTTCAATTCTGGCCGGCGTTAATTCCAGCCGTTCTAATAGGGGCGCATCCAGACCTTTTTCTTTACCCGCCTGCAAATCTTTCGCGTTCTCTGCCACCAGATAATCTGTCTGACTCGTTAATTGCTCGGCAATCGCCAGTAAAGCCGAATTTTTTTTACCTGAATCTGCACGGCTAAGCTCTCTACCTGCTGCCTTTGCTTGCTGCCCCAGGCCACTCATATAGTCTTTAATATTCATTTTTACTCTTAATGTTGTTCTGTTTGCTTGTCTAGACGTTGCTTATCACACTTTATGGTCGCGTATTATATTCTGTATTGGTAATAATTTGATAGCTTAGACACTAAACTAGATCAGGACAGCAAGCCTTAGTGAAAACAGGAGTGTCTTAGCTTGAGCTAATACTGCAATTTATATAGATCCTGCAAAAGTTAAAGCTTTTTTACTCCTGGCCTAGGAGGCTGCCCAAGAATAGAGACCCTACTACGGCTTCTATTCTCGGACAGCCTCCTAGTATAAAGCCACCTTAGAGTCACAGCTTCTGGCCCAGGCATCAATCCCCCCGGTTAAATTAAAAACCTGGCTAAACCCTTGCTGGTCAAGATAATAAGCAACATTCTCGCTACGCATACCATGATGACAAATCACCACGATTGCCTGCTCCTTATCCAGCTCAGTCAAACGCTCGGGAACCTGGTTCATGGGAATAAGTACGGTGCCGTCCATGCTTGCTATTTGATACTCAAAAGGCTCGCGTACATCGAGTAAAAAAAAAGCCTGTGCATTTTCCAGTAATTGCTGTTGTAAACTCGTTGGAGAAATTTGTGTTATCGCCATCTTTTATCCTTTAGTCTGTTGGGTCGTAAATCGCTCAAGGCGAAGCATGCCTTCTGCGATATTTTCCAGCGTGCCTGTATAAGCAAAACGCAGGTACTTTTCGCTTTCATTATAACCAAAATCTTTACCCGGAGTGACGGCAAGCCCTTCGGTTTCTAACAACTGCTGGGCAAACTTCTGGCTATCGTCGGTAAATTTACTGCAATCGGCATAAATATAAAATGCCCCGGCGGGTTTGACCGGCACATGAAAGCCCAGGCGCAATAAGTGCTGATATAAAAAGTCTCGTTTTTTAGAAAAATCTTGGCGGCGTAATTCTAACTCTTGTAATGTTTCTTCTTCAAAAGCTGCCAGCGCAGCATATTGTGAATGACTAGGCGTAGAAATAAAAATATTCTGCGCTAGTTTTTCAACTGCCTGAGTATAGGCTTCGGGTACAATCAACCACCCTACACGCCAGCCAGTCATGCCGAAATACTTGGAAAAGCTATTAATAACAAACACCTGGTCGCTAAATTCTAGTGCACAACTAACACCCGATTCATATTCCAGTCCATGATAAATTTCATCAGAAAATAGCAAGCCTTGCCTGGCATTGACGAAATCAATACACTTTTCTAATTCAGCGGCTGAAATAATGGTTCCCGTTGGATTCGATGGCGAGGCGATTAAAGTTGCTTTGCTTTTGGCCTGCCAGTACTGTTCTAATAAATCTGCAGATAACTGATACGCCGTATCTGCATACACAGGTACATGCCTGACCTTAGCATTAAATAAATGAATAAAGTTCTGATTACAAGGGTAACAAGGGTCTGATAATAAAACCTCATCACCCGGATTCAAACTGACTCCCAGAGCGAGTAGCAACGCACCTGTGGCACCTGGAGTGATAAAAATACGCTCAATAGGCACCGTCACCTGATAACGCTGCAGATAATATGCAGCAATTTTCTGCCTTAATTCAAGTAACCCCGCTGCCGGCGTATACTTTACATGCCCTGCTTTGATATAGTCTACACCCGCATCAATGATCGGTTGTGGCGTTGTAAAGTCAGGTTCGCCTACTTCCATATGCACGATATTTTTTCCTTGTGCCTCTAACTGCTTTGCTCGCGCTAATAACTCCATAACATAAAAAGGCGTAATCGCCTCCATCCTGCTTGCTATCTGCATATAAGCCTCTTTCAATAAAAATATATGCGACAAATAATAGCAATTTTTCTTGCTTAATTGTGATTATCCTGATAAAAATGCGCAGTTTTTTAAAATAAATCTGGAGTTAGTGGATGACTAACAGCACGACATCTGAAAGTACGCCTTTCAATTTTACGCCTTACCAAGAAAGCAAAGGCGAAGAATACATGAACCAAGCGCAAAAAGAGCATTTTAGAGCGGTTTTAAATAATTGGAAAAGTGGATTAATGCACGAAGTGGATCGTACCATGGATCATATGCGCGATGATGCCGCAAACTATCCAGATCCAAATGATCGCGCATCGCAGGAATCTGAGTTCAGCCTGGAATTAAGAACACGCGACCGGGAAAGAAAGCTGCTTAAAAAGATTAATGACGCCCTAACTGGTATAGATTTAGATGATTACGGCTACTGTGAATCATGTGGCATAGAAATCGGAGTACGCCGCTTAGAAGCTCGCCCCACTGCTGACCAGTGTATAGACTGTAAAACCTTGGATGAAATCCGCGAAAAGCAAATGGGTTAAATCACTTGAGGATAAGATAGAACAAAGCTGTTAGAAGTTTCGTTATTACCTAGTAAAGCTTCCAGATTGAGCACCAATAGCAAGTAGTTGTCAGTCAGTCAATCACTGACTACTTGCCTTGCTAATGCAATACCCAGTAAGTAATACCAATAATTTAGCGAGACTTGATTTTCGAAGCAAAAAAATGATCTTAGTTCTAGCTGTGACATGGCTAGCCCATTTTAACGAAGCTAAGCGTTGCACTGTTACTAACACATACAGGATGCTGAACTAGGTGAATTAACTCCATTCGTGCAATCACAAAACACTCTCCTAAAACAAGACTCTCATCATGTATGGCATCCTTACAGTGCCATACATGCCGATACGCCAATTTACCCAGTTAAATCAGCACAAGGCGTAAATATTACACTCATGGATGGCCGAGTATTAATCGACGGGATGTCATCCTGGTGGAGTGCCATACATGGCTATAATCATCCGGTTTTGAACCAGGCCATCAGCGCACAGCTACAGGATATGGCACATATCATGTTCGGTGGTTTAACCCATCAGCCAGCGGTTGATTTAGCATTACAATTAGTAAAGATTACCCCCAAACCACTGCAAACCGTATTCTTTTCAGATTCAGGTTCAGTTTCAGTAGAAGTTGCCATGAAAATGGCAATTCAATACTGGCACGCTAAAAACCAGGCTAATAAACAAAAACTACTCACTATCCGTTATGGCTATCATGGCGATACTTTCGCCGCCATGTCAGTGAGCGATCCAGTTAACGGGATGCATAGCCTATTTAGCAATACCTTGATTAAGCAACTCTTTGCGGAAGCGCCTAACTGTACATTTGACCAGTCTTGTGCGGCTGAAGATATTGCTCCCCTGGAAAATCAGCTAAAAGAACATCATGCCCAGATTGCAGCCATTATTCTGGAACCTATCGTCCAGGGTGCGGGTGGCATGCGCTTTTACTCGCCAGAATATCTACGTCAGGTGCGTGAATTATGTGACCACTACGATGTACTGCTCATTCTGGATGAAATCGCCACCGGCTTTGGCCGTACCGGCAAGCTCTTTGCCTGTGAGCATGCAAATATAGCCCCGGACATACTCTGCCTAGGTAAATCCTTAACCGGCGGCTATATGACTCTGGCAGCTACGCTGGCAACCCGAGAAATTGCGGATACCATCCGCGATGGTAAGCCTGGTTTATTTATGCATGGGCCTACCTTTATGGCCAACCCGCTAGCTTGTGCCACTGCATTAGCTAGCATAAAGCTGTTACTGGATTCTCCCTGGCAGGAGACAGTCAACAATATACAACAAAGCTTAGCGACAGGTCTGCAAGCCTGTCAGCAATACGAACATGTGAAGGACGTGCGTGTTCTGGGTGCGATTGGTGTGATTGAACTGCATCAGGCTATAGATTTAAAGACCTTGCAGCCTAAATTTGTAGATGCTGGAGTTTGGGTCAGGCCGTTTAACAAACTGATCTATCTAATGCCACCTTTCATTATCTCAGATGAACAGCTTAATAAGCTGATTAAAGCCGTATGTATAGTTGTTGCAGAGATTGAGTATTAAGCGTTCACATAGCCTTTATATCTAACCACGAAGAAAGTTTTTCTCTCCTTTCGTGTTCGTCGTGCCTTTCGGGGTAATTGTTTTTTCTGATATAGGGCCAATACGCAAATCAATTATCGACCTGAACCTTAATAACGTTGGCTTCTTTTAATCGCCACATAAAAACCAGCAAAATACAGCACAGTGCTAACAAGCCCAGCTGCAATTGCAACCGACCCTGCAATATCCCTATCGAAACAGCAAACGTAAGCACAATCATCAACATGGCTTTGATCTTGGATCGACGCGTAATGCTACGATTTGTCTCCCATTGCTGCAAAGCAGCACCGAACCAGCGATTATTCAGCAGCATTTGATGAAAGCGCGGTGAACTATTGGCAAAACAGGCGAGAGCTAGCAATAAAAACGGAATAGTCGGCAGGATAGGCAGTACGGCACCTATTATGCCTAAAGCAACACATAACAGGCCAAAAAGCGTTAACAGGTATTCTTTGATACGTTTACTCATGGTTAGTCTGCTTATATTGGAAAACAATGTTGGTAGAGCGTGGCTTTAGCCCGCAGGTTTTGTATAAAGCGGGCTAAAGCCACGCTCTACCAGTAAGTATTAACCTACGTGATCACGTAAAACTCGCCTTAAAATTTTACCAGAAGGCGAGTTGAGAATTTTATTAATAAACTCAATTTCCTGGGTCCGCTTATAAGCAGCAACTTGATGTGCAACCCAGTTTATTAGTTCATCTGCTGACATTTTCTATTTTAACACCACAAACGCCTTAGACACTTCACCCTGCATTTTATCAGCCTTAGGTGTTACGTTTCGATTTATATCAGCGGCATTGGCAGAATGCGTTAATAACAACGCTTCAAGTTCAGCAGAAGCAACCTGATAGATTTAGCATTTAATCAGTTCTTTCGAACGGTCTACTATATAAAAATAATCCGTCTTCATCAACACGGGTAATATTACCGCTATGTAGTCAAGCCTCTGAATTAATTGCTCCCCCTGTAGCTTGAGGATTATTTAGATAGCCCATCATTACTTGTGGACCACACAGTAATAGTTCACCTATCTGGTCGAATCCAAGCGGCTCGCCCATTTCAGCATCAAAATCAAGGCTTAATCCGCTCAAAAAAATAGTCAGACCAGGAAATATCAGGGGTTGAAACTGCCTAAGACGGGCTTTAAATATTCATGACAACTTCTTTTCTAAATTACATGTAGCGACAGATTCTTTTTGTCCTCTAAGCTATTTTTTATTCAGTCGCAGTGAATTGGCAATCACTGACACCGAGCTTAATGCCATCGCGGCCGATGAGATCATCGGATTTAATTTTCCAGCCATGGCAATCGGAATGGCAATCGTATTATAGCCAAAAGCCCAAAATAGATTCTGCTTGACCACGACTAGGGTCTGCTTACTAAGATCCAGGATTTCTGCGACTTTCCTGATATCGCTATCGACCAGAATATAATCAGCGGTTTCAATTGCTATCCCTACCGCATTACCCACGACCAGGCTAACATTGGCTGCCGCCAGAGCGGGTGCATCATTAATCCCATCACCGACCATGGCAACGACTCTGCCCTTGGTTTGCAGGTCGCGAATAAACTGTATTTTTCTCGCTGGACTGGCATTGGTCGCTGCGATATCGATTCCTACAAGGTCTGCTACCGGCTGTGCCGATGTTTTGGTATCCCCGGTCAGCATCAATGTATCGATGCCTTGCTTATGTAAATCAAGCATCAACTGTCTGGCACCTTTTCTTACTTGATCAGTTAATGCCAGTAGTGCCGCCAGTTTATTATCTACCACCAGATACACCAGTGTACGACCTTGTTCAGCCCAGTTTTTAGCTCTGTCGTGAACCTTAGAGATATCTATTTCCTGCTGTTGTAACCAGCTTTCATTACCCAGCATAATAGTATGTCCATCTACTTCTGCACGTACGCCCTGATCTGGAACAGAGTGAAACCGGGTCGCTGTGAGTAGTGGCAAATCCATGCTTCTGGCATATTCAACCACCGCCATGGCTAATAGATGCTCTGAGTTAAACTCCACAGAAGCTGCCAGCTGGATAAGATAATCGTCATGTAAGTCTGTCATATTCAGATAATCGGCTACTTTGGCATTACCTTCTGTCAGCGTCCCGGTTTTATCAAAAATAATGGTATCGATTAAGGCCATTTGTTCCAGTGCATTCCCATTGCGTATATAGACCTTACGCTTGGCAGCTTGCCCAGAACTAACACTGGTTGCAGCAGGTGTTGCCAGGCCTAATGCACAGGGACAGGAAATTAACAATACCGATATCGCATTAGCAAAGGCATGGGCAACCAACTCTCCTTTGACCAACCAGCTAAAAAATGTTGCCGCCGATAAAATCATAATTGCCGGAGTCAGGTGCGCAGACATCCTATCCACCGTTTTCTGGATCTGTAATTTTGAACTCTGGGTTTGATCGATCATATGTACCAGACCTGCAAGAACTGTATCTTTACCCACAGCCGTCGCCTGCATATGTAACACGCCACTGCCATTGATACTACCATCAAACAGCTGATGCCCTTTTTCCTTAATGCAAGGGACACCAGAACCTGTGACCATAGCTTCGTCGACGCTGGAAAGCCCGCTAAGCACCAGGCCATCGACTGGAATTCGCTCCCCAGGGCGAATGATCAGAAGATCACCAATCTCGATTTTGTCGATGCTGATGATGCGCTCATTTTTGCCTTCGATAAGAGTTGCATTTTGCGGCTGCATATTGACCAGGTCTTCAACATCATGAATCATTTTGCTCTTAGCCAATTCCTCCAGGTAACGACCCAGCTGAACAAAGCCGATAATTGATGTCGCCGCTTCAAAATAAGTATGTCTACGAGTATCAAATAGTGCAGGAATACTCATTAAATAGGCTGAACCTGAACCTATTGCAACCAGAGTATCCATATTCAAAGTTCCCTGTTTTGCCTGATTCCAGGATTTTTTAAAGATTTCAGCACCGCCGCCTAAAAACACCACTGGAAAGCTCAATAAGGCCTGGAACATATACATACGCATACTGCTTTTAAAGAATAACCCGGCCAGAAGAATGGGAACATCCAGCAGCGCAATCATCAGCAAGCGCTTTCTCGTCATAAGCAAATGGTCATGTCCAAGTTCGAGTAGTAATTTACGCTCCGCCAGGGTATCAATGGAATACGCCTGATAACCATTGTCCTGAACTATTTTAAATATTTCGTCTTTAGTCAAATAACCACTAACGTTGGCTGTTTCGGAAATATAATTAACACTGACATGCTGAGTATTAATATTTCTGGCGAGTACCATTTCTAAAAACAGGGCACAGGAAGCACAACTCATTCCGCCTATGCCAAAGACTATATCCTGCTTAGGACCTTCGCGGTGATGTTGTGCTGAAAATTTGCTGATATTGGCTTGCGGTTTTTTTGCAAAATTCGCTAAAACAGTTTCTAGTAGTGTGAGTAGATTTTCTTTGGGCAGTTGCTCAGAATCAAAATAAATCGTCAGCGAGTTAATTTGCCAGACACATTTCACTTCCTCAATTGCAGCTCTTTTTAACAGCAAAATCTGTAAAATAGTGGCGCGCTCCTTATCCCGAAATAAACTAGGCGCAATCACTCTAATACGCTGTTGCAACTGATGTTTAATTTGAAATTGGCTAAATTCTTGAGTCTGAGACATATTCATTACTCGTGATAGTGTTTATCTGGCAGTGTAACGCTATTCTTCAAATTTTGCATAGGTTTGCATGCCGCCGGAAAGGTTACGCACCTGAAAGCCATGCTGCTGCAAAATACGCGTTGCGTTATAAGATCTTTGTCCAACACCACAAACCACCCAGATTTCACGCTCCTGGGATAATTCATGCAACCGATCGCGCAGGGAATCCAGCGGAATATTAACCGCATGTGGAATATGCTTGCGCTCAAACTCGGGCGCCGTGCGCACATCGACAATTTGCGCCTGTGAATAAGGATCATCCATGATAAAGGCCAGCATTTGATCAACCTCATCCTGCTCGTCTGTGACCTGAGTATGCGTGTCCGCCAGATTTTCCCACTTGGCCAGCGGATGATTGCCGCGCAAATGATTGGCAGCAATCATGCCGGCCAGATTAACCGGATCTTTGGTGGCGCCAAATTGTGGCGCGTAGCAAAGCTCAGCCTCTTCCAGATCGTAAACCGTGCCATTCATCTGGATAAATGCTGCAAGCACATCAATGCGTCTTGCCACCCCCGATTCTCCTAGCGCCTGCGCACCCAGGACTCTGCCATTACGCGCATCATAAAGCATTTTGATATGGATCGGCTTTGCCCCCGGATAATAGCCGACATGATTACTAGGATGCAGATACACTTTTTCATACTCAATATCGGGGTATTGCTGTAGTGTTTTTTCGTTCACCCCTGTGGTTGCAACCGTTAAGCCAAAAAGACCGCACACTGTGGTCCCCTGAACTCCATGGTAAGGCACTGACGGAATAGTATTTAGCTTTTTTCTGACGATATCGGTTGCAGCCAGTCTTCCCTGCTTATTCGCAGGACCTGCTAGGGGAAATAACTGCCATTGACCAGTGATCACATTCTTCACTTCCACGACATCACCAACCGCCCAGATATTTGGGTCACTGGTTTGCAGATATTCATTGACGCGAATCCCGCCATGCTTCCCAATTTCCAGCCCTGCCTGCACAGCTAACTCAGCTCTAGGTTTAACGCCGATAGACACCATCACCGCATCAACCTTTACAGACTCACCAGAGTCGAGAGAAACCTGTAATGACTGATCCGGATTTTGGCTGATAGCGGTAGCCTTGCAGCTTAACTTTATCTCTAAGCCATGTTGCTGCAGATGATCGGCAACATAAGCCGCCATTTCCTTATCCAGACTATGCATTACTTGATCTGCAGATTGTACGACTGTGACCTCTACCCCTGTTTTTTTCAGGTTTTCAGCCAATTCCAGCCCCAGATAACCTGCACCCAATACGACTGCGCGCTGAATATTTTCTAACTGCGCCTTAATCTGGCGACTGTCTGGAATCGTTCTTAAAACATGCACACCGGGTAAATCCAGGCCGTTTATGTCTGGCCATACTGATTGCGAACCCGTGGATAAGACCAGCGCATCATAATGTTCATGGCGCTGCTCGCTGGTTTTTAAATCACAGACACTAATGCGCTGATGTTCCCGGTCTATAAATAAAACCTCGGTATCTGTATGCACACGGATATTAAAGCGATTTTCAAATAAGGCGGGCGTTGCAACCAGCAACTTCTCTTCTTCGACAATGACATCGCCAATAAAGTAAGGCAAGCCGCAATTCGCAAATGAAACATAAGATCCCATTTCAAAAATAACGATCTCACAATCTTCATTTAGCCTGCGTATTCTCGCACCACATGTCGCTCCTCCGGCTACCCCGCCTACAATTAAAATTCTCTTTTTTTCCATGCCAGCCCTATCCTTTAAGGTATTTACCTGTGTTTTTAGATAATAGCTTATTAACAGAAAATAACCAGCAAAGCCGTCTGTCTTTATTGCGCTAATGTTGTACTAGGATAAAATTCTTAATTCACTTTGTTTCTATTTTATTTTACAAACACGCTTATCTACAAACCCAATAAATAACTTAAAACTCCGCATAGCTTAGGATAAAGATAAGCGCGATAAAACCTTAGTTTTTTTATGAGAACAAAGAGCCAAAAAAACACCGCTATCCTGCTTCATTCCTAGAGTTGAATGTTTACCTTTAGGCTTCTACAGTGCTAAAATAATCCTTTTTCACCACGCTATTAGATATCATGCCAGTGGATACAACTCGCGCCCTATTAACTTCCGAAGCGTCACCAGTACGTTTACGAGAAATCCCTTATAACTACACGTCTTTTTCTGATCGTGAAATAGTCATCCGCCTACTGGGTGAGGATAATTGGCAGATTCTAAATTCGCTACGTGATGAGCGAGTCACTGGACGCTCTTCGCAAATGCTGTTTGAAGTACTCGGTGATATCTGGGCAGTACAACGCAACCCCTATCTCGAAGACGATTTGCTCGATAATCGCAAACGACGCAATTCCTTGCTCGAAGCACTGCGCCATCGCTTGTCACAAATGGAAAAACGCCATACCGAATATAAGGAAGAAGGGGCTGATCGCGCGAAACGGGTGGCACAGTTGATTGCAGCAGCTCATCAAGCCATCAATACCTTTGCAGCGCATTTCAAAGATAGCGAAAAAATGCGCAAAAAATCCCTCGCATTATTGTCTAAACATACCCGCAAAGACAATATCTGTTTCGATGGTTTTGCCCGTGTTTCACATGTCACCGACGCCACCGACTGGCGAGTTGAATACCCGTTTGTAGTGCTTTATCCACGTAATGAAAAAGAAGTCGGTCAGCTGGTTAGAGATTGCATAAAACTCGGCCTGACGATTATTCCGCGTGGTGGTGGTACGGGGTATACCGGGGGAGCCGTACCTTTAACGCCTTTTTCCGCCGTTATTAATACTGAAAAACTAATGGATATTGGCCAGGTAGAGCATGAAAGTGCGCTCGCGGGCATAGACCAGACTTATGCTACGGTTTATACCGGAGCAGGCGTTGTCACCCGTCGCGTTATGGATGTTGCCGATAATGCCGGACTGGTATTCGCTTGTGACCCAACCTCTGCGGATGCTTCTTGCATAGGCGGAAATGTAGCGATGAATGCCGGTGGTAAAAAAGCCGTGTTATGGGGAACAGCGCTAGACAATCTGGTGTCCTGGCGTATGGTTACGCCGGATGGAAACTGGCTTGAGGTTGAGCGTTTGCAACATAATCTGGGCAAGATTCATGACCAGGATCAAGTCAGCTTTAATCTCAAGCGTTTCGATGCCAGTGGTAAAAACCTGCTTTCCGAAGAACCGCTGGTTATTCCGGGCAGCCACTTCCGCAAGGGTGAGCTTGGTAAAGACGTTACCGATAAATTTCTGGGCGGCTTGCCAGGCATTCAAAAAGAAGGCTGCGACGGTATCATTACCTCTGCACGCTGGATATTGCACAAAATGCCGGCACATACGCGCACCATATGTCTGGAATTTTATGGGCAAGTCAGAGAGGCAGTACCTGCGATCGTCGAGATTCGTGATTATCTCAACGCCTTACCCAAAAAAGGTGAGTTACGTGTGATGCTGGCGGGACTTGAACACCTTGATGACCGTTATGTTAAAGCCGTCGGCTATGCGAGTAAAGCCAAACATCTGGGCCGGCCAAAAATGGTCTTGATTGGCGATATTGTTGGCGATAATGAAAATCAAGTCGCACGAGCCGTTTCTGAAGTGGTACGCCTTTGTAATGCTCGGGGTGCAGAAGGTTTTATCGCTGTCAGCCCGGAAGCACGCAAGACTTTCTGGCTCGACCGCTCGCGTACCGCTGCTATCGCCAAGCACACTAATGCCTTCAAAATTAATGAAGATGTGGTCATTCCGTTGCCGCGCATGGGTGACTATTGTGATGGTATCGAGCGCATCAATATCGAATTATCAACTCGCAATAAAATTCGCCTATGTACAGCATTAAGTGAGTTTCTAAAAGGCGAACTACCCTTACGCAATTATGAAGATGATACAAATAAAGCCGAGCTAATTGGTGATCGCCGTGAACTGGCACTCAATGAAGTTGAAAAAGTCCGTACCCGTTGGCAGTGGCTGTATGACAATCTAGATTCCCCACTTACTCAGGCAGAAAATGAGTTTGCTCAACTGGGTATTAATGCCGGTGAATTGACCAATCGTGCAGAACAGCCGACAGTATTTCATCGACTTCAGGATCATTCGATTCAGATTTCCTGGAAGCAGGAATTATTACTGAATTTTAAAGAGATCTTCGAGGGTGATAATTTCAAGCTGATTATTGAGCGCATTGAGATGACCCATAAAGATATCTTGCGCGGTCGGGTATTTGTCGCATTACATATGCATGCAGGTGATGGTAATGTGCATACTAATTTGCCGGTAAATTCCGATCATTACCAGATGTTACAGGAGGCTAACGAGTCAGTCGCACGTATTATGGTGCTTGCTCGGTCTCTCGGTGGGGTTATCTCCGGTGAGCACGGCATCGGCATTACCAAATATGAGTTTCTTGAGGAACATGAGCTAGCTGATTTTCATGACTATAAGCAACGTGTAGATCCGGAAGGCCGGTTTAATCGCGGTAAGTTAATGCCAGGCGCTGATTTACGAGCAGCTTATACCACCTCGTTTAGCTTAATGGGTTATGAATCACTGATTATGCAGCAGAGCGAAATCGGTGCTATCTCGGATTCCATTAAAGATTGCCTACGCTGCGGAAAATGTAAACCAGTGTGTGCTACACATGTGCCGCGCGCCAACTTATTATATTCACCGCGCAATAAAATTCTGGCGACATCCCTACTGATCGAAGCATTTTTATACGAAGAGCAAACCCGTCGTGGTATTTCCATTACCCACTGGAACGAGTTTGAAGATGTTGCCGACCATTGCACAGTCTGTCATAAATGCGAAAGCCCCTGCCCGGTTGATATAGATTTTGGCGACGTGTCGATGAATATGCGTAATCTATTACACAAGATGGGCAAGCAGAGCTTTAACCCAGTTAAAAAGGCCGCTATTGCGTTCTTATCGACCGGGCATCCAAATACCGTTAAATTAATGCGTAAAGTATTAATTGAATGGGCCTATAAAGGCCAGCGCATTGGTAATTTCTTTATCAAACCCTGGGGCAAAGCCCAGCTTAAACAACCACCCTCTTCGATTGGAAAACCCAATATGCAGGAATATGTGGTGCATTTTACCAACCGCAAAATGCCAGGTAAATTGCCTACTAAAACTGCAAGGGCTTTGTTAGGTATAGAAAGCAATGATATTGTGCCAATTATTCGTGACCCACAAAAAACCCGCACCAACTCCGAAGCTGTATTTTATTTTCCGGGTTGTGGTTCCGAGCGTTTATTCTCTCAAGTCGGTCTGGCAACTCAAGCCATGTTATATGAAGTGGGTGTACAGACCGTACTTCCTCCTGGCTATTTATGTTGCGGTTATCCCCAACGTGCTGCAGGTGAATTTGACAAGGCAGATCAAATTACCACCGATAATCGTATTCTGTTCCATCGTGTTGCCAATACTTTAAATTATCTGGATATTAAAACCGTCGTCGTCAGTTGTGGTACTTGTCTGGATCAGTTAGAAGACTACGAATTTGACAAGATTTTTCCAGGTTGCCGAATGATCGATATACATGAATACCTACTGGAAAAAGATGTCAAACTCGAAGGTCTGAACGGCACCCAGTATATGTACCATGACCCTTGTCATACACCGCTTAAACAACAAGACCCCATGAAAACAGTCAACGCACTGATGGGTACGGACGTACATAAGTCCGATCGTTGTTGTGGTGAATCAGGTACTTTAGCTGTTGGGCGGCCAGACATTTCGACTCAGGTACGCCACCGTAAAGCCGAGGAGTTAGACAATGACAAAGCCCAGATGCGTGTGGAAGGCAAAGAAGGCCCGATTAAAATGCTGACTTCATGCCCCTCTTGCATGCAAGGCTTACAACGCTTCGACGATGGAGATCAGCAACTAGATACAGATTATATCGTGGTCGAAATTGCCAAGAATATCCTGGGCGATGACTGGATGCAATCTTACATCAAACAGGCATCTAAAGGTGGTATAGAGCGGGTATTGGTATAAAAATCCAGCGCTAAACTGGCTTTAGGCGATTGTCTGAAAAGACAAACCGGATTGCGCCGGACTTTTGTTCGTATTCAAGGCGCGTTATCGGACGCATAGCCAGCTATGTAACTGATATCGCAACGCTGAAGACGGGCAAAAAGACAAGCAAGGTGGTAAATTTTTTAAGAGTAATCAACTGAGACTTATACAGTCATTAAAAATGAATAAGTTGATTAAATCAGCTTATTCAAATAAACTGCGAAGGCACTGTTAAACCATTACTCGGGCTCAGTTCCGCTTATAAGTTATTGAAGCTTCTAGACGGGGCGGTGTTTACGTTAACAAGTGACTGTCTATGTCAGCTAAATTTTTTACTAAACTTGATTCTACTTGTTACAATATGCTCCCTTACACCAGCCATTCTGTTTCATTTATAATAAGTTGGTGTTGTTTTTCTTATGTTCCAACATCGTTGTTATATGGAAATAGTTATTACGACGGATAGCTGCATCATGATCATACTACGCAGTTAGTACCGTCGTATTTAAGGATAAATCAATGTTCCCCGAATCTTTTTTTCATAGGCAAAACAACACACGCATTGCGCAGGTTGCCAATTTTATCAAAGCGGCGGCTTTTCGGCAATATGACAAAAAGGTCGAATCCGAACGGCAGATGCTATTCAGAGTGACACTAAAGTTTATCACTTTAATAGTGCTCATTTCGATATTCGACTCCTTACTTGACTTGTTCCTTGAGCTATTCGATCTGCTGATAAATCTACTGCATTTGTTTATTGAAGCGATCGAATATATGCTAGAATTACTGCTGGTATATATCTTACATACCAATACTCAACAGAGCGAAACTATCATCGTCAATACTGTGATTATTATTGCTCTGTTTCTTGCCTACCGATTGCTGCCTAACATTCCGCAGTTGTATATTCACAGTAAACGAAATTTTCGTGCTGTTTATTTACGCCATATAAAACGAGAGTCTTCTTGCTGGCGGACAATGTCATTGCGCTACAAAATTAAATGGTGCATTGCCCATAGCCTAGGTACGACCAGCTTTTTATTATTGATGTAATTTTGCCTGGTGCAAATCGATTCTCACTTTGACAAAATCCAGGGTAAAACCTTAGCCATAGCCAGTACTACTCTGAGCGCAATAAAATCGCTCAAACCAAATTCCCACCCCACACAGAAAATACTAGAACCATTCCTCAACTAGTAAATACGGCTGTCTATCTGTTAATACCCAGACAATGATATTGCCCTGCACTTGTCTACTTAAATCATAATAGAGTTGCCACTATACCTGACGTTGAATGATGCGATAATAAGCAGAAAAGTAGCCCCTTTGTTCTAGGAGGCTGTCCAAGAATAGAGACCCTACTACGGAAAAAACCCTTTTGGCCATTTTTCCCGAACATTTTCGTTAAAGAGCGCAACTATTCGCCTCAAATGTTCGAAAAAACTGACTCAAAAAGGCTTTCCCTCGCTACGGTTTCTATTCTCGGACAGCCTCCTAGGAATATTCTATGCTGAATAAACATATTGATTATTACAAGTCCTATATAAAAACTGATATTTCATCCGGTTTAGTTGTTTTTTAGTCGCTCTGCCCTTATGCCTTGGTATTGCGCTGGCATCGGGTGCACCGCTATATTCAGGTTTGATTGGCGGTCTTATCGTCTCTCTCTTCAGCGGCTCGTACCTCAGCGTTTCTGGCCCTGCTGCGGGTTTAACGGTCATTATTTTCAATGCAATTGAACAACTAGGTATTTATTCCGGTTTTTTAGTCAGTGTAGTTTTAGCTGGAATTATACAAATCATATTGGGTTACCTACGCGCGGGGCTTATTGGCGCATTTTTCCCATCAGCTGTTATTAAAGGCATGTTATCAGCCATTGGCCTCATTCTGATTATCAAACAATTGCCTCACGCAGTTGGTTATGATAAACATTTTGAGGGTGACGAAAGTTATATGGATGAAACTGCGAGCGAAAGCTGTTGTCTTGCACCATTTTGTACCGCCTCATCAATGAGTGCACAGTATTGCTTGCGATCTGGGTAGGAGGTCAATCGACCTCCTACCCAGATCGCTTGGCTCTTTTTTGACAATACCAGTAAGGCAGCCGTTTCAGAGAGCCCTCTATCCTTACGATTGAGCTCTTTCTGCAAGCGTTTATTTTCTTGTTTAAGTTTTTTCTGTTCCTGCCTGGAGGTAGAGTCAGAGGCTTGATTTTCTGATAAAAAATCTGATTTCCATTCCTTTACATGGTGTGGGTAAATTCCATTTTCTCGGCAATAAGAGCTAAGCCGATCATCGTTCAGGCTGTGACAGTCCATTATGGCCTCAAGACGTTGTGCTTTAGTCCAGCTCTGTGAGCTTTTTTCGGTTGACATATTTGTTTCAGGGTTTTCTAGTTTATTTTCCTTGGCTAATCGGATCCATCTTTGAAGTGTTGAATAGCCAATACGTAAATCATCGGCAATATCGTTAAGTGTTTGTCCGTCACGTTTGGATAATGCTTTTTCTACGGATTGTACTTTAAATTCTTAGCTATATATGGCCATTTTTGGCTCATAATATTAAATTTAATAGGCGACAGGTATGTAGACATAGGGAGTAGATGATGACGAGAACGAGACTCCTAATAAAATTAACTTTATTGAGTAACAATAAAAAAAACCCCGCTAATTATCAACTTGCGCGGGGCTTTTTGTGGGTTTTATTGCTATATTAGCAAACCTGATAGCATCTGTTTAAGCGATTTGTAAGCTTTTTTTAAAAAATGCAATATCAAGTGGTTTATCACCTTTAATGATGGCTTTAATTTCTGAAATCCATAGAGATATCATTTGATATAATCGGATAATTATCACTACAATTTGCTTTAAATTATCCTGATAAAAATCTTCGGCATAGACCCGAGAGCTTTTGATTTTCTGTATGGATGGACCAATCACCTTATGCTGCATTTTTTTTGTCAAATGGATAGGTAAATCAATTGCCAGCGCAAGAGATTTCTCATACAATTTATATCCTGGTGCAATCAACTTTTGATCAATAGTATCTAACGATAGTTTAATATATTGTTCTTTAGTTTCTTGAGACTTATTAATATAATGTTTGGCTCTGTCAGTCACTTCTTGCTCAAAAAATGATTTAAATAGTGCTGTTAAATCTGAGGTATTTATAACACTGGAAGGCGAACCGTTAATGGTCGGTTCCGGGGAACTCTGCAACGCCTGCTCTAGTTCTAAAATCTGTTTATTACTTATTTGAAGGGATGCTTTGTATTCTTTAATGGTTACTTCATTCGCTTTCAGCTGAGACGATAGTTTTGTTACCTTATTCTCTAGCCTTGTCAGCTTTGCCTGTAAAGATTTTTTCTTGGCCGTGTCATCTTTATCCATAGGTTTTCCTCCTCATAAAATTGTTATTATTATTTTTAATATATTTCACCCTTGGTAAGTAATTGTTAACAAAAGAAACAACCAAAGTCAATAAAGAATAATAAGTCCTAGCCACAAAGTCAAGGTATTATTAGATATTCCACAACAATCAATCTATCAACTGTATGAAAAATAAGGTGATGGTGTGAATACGCTGACTATTAGGCGCTTACTTATTAGATGAGGGCATTAAGACCAGTATGGATGGGCTGGCTCACGCTTTAGAAAATATTTTGTAGCGCGTTTATGGCGAACCGTAAAATATGAAAATATTTATATGAATGACTACCAGACAGTAATTCAGTTACGATCTGGATTAAAACGTTATTTCGAGTTTTATTATCCTGGGCGCTTGCTTCAAAGCCTAGATTATCAAACACCAAATGAAATACATTTCCTATGAAAATGTTAGATATTTCTCCTTATTATTTGGAGAATATGGTCTTGATAATGGGTCCACTTTACTATTTTCGATCACTTTCTTTTATGATTGGGTTTGTTTCATCTTCTAGTTTGGTTTTTCCTCGAGACCACATCCATGCATATCTGATTCCTAAAAAGATTCGTTCGGGTGCTATGCAACGCGTTGAATGTAAGTACATGCCACGTTGAGCATCATACGACAAGCGACCTAAATCTTCAGTTTCCTGATCATTAAAATTCCGTTCGGTTATACCTTGTAAGCATATAATAACAGCTTCTTCAGTGCTTATAATGCGTTGTTCAACTTGATCTGTATGTGCCTTTAATAGTTTGACCCACGTCACACTATTATTGCTATAAAATCGATAAGTCGCTTGTATTTCAACCCTGCTCTGACAGGCTTGGGGGATATTCAATCTTGGTGATTTTGAAAATGTTTAAAGTAATTTAATCACTTTGTTTTGATGCGTTCATCACCTAAATTTAAATCGCGGAATTCCGTTTCTGCCCAACTAATATAACTTTAATTACCCAAATAGTTGTATTTTACAGCCTTAATTCAGACTTGTGTGTAAGGAGATGCTTTAAAGGATGTTATCCGTAATAGAATTTATTTATCGAAGAAATTATATTGGAAAATTTTTACTACTTTGAATACGTATCTCCAGAGGTGTTTTAGTATTCAGATGTATATCACGTTGTGGAAATGCAATTTCCAGATTATCCTGGATAAATTTATCATTGATTGCTTTATTCAAAGCACTAATAACTGTCACTCGGGAGTCTACATCGTCAATAAAGCAACGTAATATAAGTGATAAGGCATTATCGCCAAAGGCATCGAATATCACTGATGGGGGTGGATCCGTCAATATATTAGGATTTTCTTCAGCCGCTTCGAGCATGCGTTTTAATGCCTGTTCGACATCTCCCCCGTATGCCAGGCCAACAGGTATGACGATACGGGTAACTGGCTCGGACAATGTCCAGTTAATTAACTGCCCCGTAATAAAATCTTTGTTCGGCACCAGTAATTCTTTTCTATCCCAATTACGAATAGTCGTTGCACGTATTCGAATCCTAGTGACAACACCATTATTATTACCTATAGTAACTATATCCCCTACCCGGAACGGACGTTCAAACAGAATGATAATACCACTAATGAAATTAGCAACAATTTCCTGCAAGCCAAAACCGATACCAACTCCTAAAGCAGCAATCAGCCATTGAAGTTTGGACCAGTCCATTCCTAATGTTGCAAAGAACATAAAAAATCCAATGGCTATAATTATATAGTTAGTAATGGTAGTAACAGTATAGCGGCTACCGGCATTCATGGAAGTCCGCTGAATCATAATTATTTCTAATAAAGAAGGTAGGAATTTAGCAAAAATAACAGTCATAAATAATATAATTATTGACTTTATAAGGTCTTTTAAAGTCACAGCTACATCCAGTTGCCCTTCGGCCTCATTAACCACTGTTGTCCATAGTGTTATATCATCAAAGAGAGCAAAAGCAGGTAGAATGTTCGCCCAAACACCCATCAAGCCAATTGCAGCACAAAAAATAAGTCCGACATTAAGAAGGTATAAGCTATTACCTTCCAATTCTGCAAAATCAATTTCTGGTTCGAACATATCACCGGACTCGCTTTCCATTAAGCTATCACTGCTATTTTCTATCTTTTTTCTGGCTAAAGTTTCGAGTCTTTTTTCTTGCACTTCTTTTAATTTAAAACGACACTGACTTAGATTTAGCCAACGCACTAAAAATTTTTTCACAAACCATAAGCATAATAGCAACCAGATTGAAAACAGATATAAGTTAGCAAATTGGGCAACCGTGTACATATAGCCTAGTAAGTTAAGTGCGGCCAGTAAAAGCGGAACGACAACCAGGAATATTTTTAGGGGTTTTTGTGTCCGAATAGACCTTTTGCTGTTAACCAATGGCTTTTCATAAGAAATTTTATTATCTTTAGAAAATAACACGAATTTAAAGAAAACTGCCAGGTTAAGTAAAAAAATAATTAATAATATCCTGCCTGTTTCGCCGGTTGTACTAGCTAAATCGTAACGGAACAATATCATAAGAACAAAAATGGTAGGCATATAAACTAGCTGCAATCTTTTAAACCCAGTAGCAACACGATTAGCAGTCACTTCAGGCACTTTAAAATGCGCTATTAAAAAGCCTTTTGGTAGATACATATAATAAAAAAAGCGCAGAAAAAACCAATGCATAGACGCTTCTTTAATTGATTCAGCAACAGCAATAGTAAAGGCCGTAGAATTTGAAGCACTAGATAACTGCCATCCAAAAAGAGTGAAAATTAAAGGCCAGGATGCGGCCAGTAACAAAGTTAAGGAAATAGCATAAAATGTAGAATAAAGAGTATCTTTAGACAATATCCCTACATTTTTACCGGTACTTTGAATTTTTAGTAACAACCACCTGGATTTCGTTAAAACTAGAATAATCAGGAAAACAGTGACAATAAAAAAAACTGTGCTGTTCGCCTGTTCAAATAAAGCAATTGATAGTTCTTTCCATAAAGATTCGGACAATAACCAGGATAAGTCGTGTGGAATAGCACCGATTCTCTCTATATTAGGTAAAGGAGCGGTACGAATCCATAACTGATTACGATTTAAAAAATCACTGTATTCTTCAACTGTATTATGTAGTTGTTGATCGCTGTATGCATAATCCTGCAATAAACGTAAGTTCATAGCTATCAGTCCTTTAGATTTTTCAAGTAAGGACTTACGACTCATTGCAAGCTTTTTTAGATCTTTATGTATTGCAGTTGTATCAATGTCTGGGTGTTTATCTACTAGTTGTTGAACATATTTGGAAATACTGTCTAAACCCTGTCTTTCATTATTATCATTTAGTTGTAACAAGCCTAGTTCTGAAATACGCTGTTTACGCTGTTCATCGCGAATAGAATAGGCTTTGTCAGCTGGTATCTGGCGCTGTTGCTCAATCAGGACTTTAGCCAGAATAGGGCCATAACCTGCTATTTTAAGTTTTTTACGTATATTTTCATATTGTATTTTAATATCCGTAATTTTCTTTTTGGCATTTTCATTATCCCTGTCAAATTGTTGAAATTCCAAGGTGAACTGATTAAGTTGCTGAGTTAATAAAGTATTTTTTTCTGCCAGATCACGAATAATTAATGGCTTACTTTCTAATTCCATCTGCAGCTTATCTGCGTTGGCTTTATCCTTTCCGGCTTTAACCAGCTTAAGTATATTAACTTTTTCTTGTATATAACTAATATTGCTAGATATTTCATCCACTACCAATTGATAATATTGCCGCAAAATATCCAGATACTCAACCCGTAAGGGTAAACTGAGTCGCTCCTGATCCAGCGTACTTATTTCTGTACGTATTGCTAAATTTTGAGTCTGCAACATCCAGAGTAATACTTCCATTTGTTGCAGGTTCTCATTTTCAACTGTTTGCTGGATTAATGTTGCAGTTATTTCCTCTTGCTGCTCATTTAATTCGATTATTCTCTGGCGAATAATATTAGGTCTTATTGCAGCTAATGACAATTGCTGAGATATATCTGAAAGTTTGGCAGTTACCGCTGCAAGATTAGCTTGTTCTGCATAAAGCATCTGTTCAAGGTTAGATAATTGTTTGTTGCCAAAATTTATCGGCTTGATCTCAAGATTTTGTTGTTTGTTGAGCTTTTCTCTTACTTTTATTAATGGAGTCAGAATAAGTTTTCTAAATTCACTTACTTGCTCACCCTTTAATTTATTTGTTTCGATGTCGTTCAGATAGCCGAGAGTTGTACGATACGAGTCTAGTAATTGATTTTGTTTTTCTTCGGCAAGTTGGGAACTTTGCTCAGAGTCTTTGATTTTTCTAAGTAGAGTCTCTTTATCTACCGGTGGCTGGTTAAATAAAGCATCCAGTTGGCTCTCATCATTAGCCATCAGCGGCTGTAAAAACACCATGCTAAGAAATACCACAATAAACCAAAATGAACTTCTTACAATAGGTGGAGATTTTGCAGGCTGAATAAAATCATGGAATCTCTGCGTGTTATTTTTATGCATACAATAGATTTTTTCGTTTAAATTAATAAATGAAATTTTTAAAATCAAATGATTAAAATAATTTATTTGTAAGAACCTGATTATGATCTTATGAGTGGTAAAATTTATAATTCTACACGACTAGCAAGTCAAGACTCGAATACACTAGAATATTACACAAGAGAAATTTGCAACTACTCGTCCATATTTAGAGAATTTCAAAAAAACCGTACTGTTGATTTATATGCTTTTTTTTGCTATTTTGTATGCCCAAAGAAATGATGTGGCACTCTATAATTAAGAATTAAATTTTTAGTTTTTGTATCCTAAATATTGTAGCCACATCAATGTTCAATTAGCCAAAAGACGCGACAGGCGTTACCGCAATATCAACAACTTTATCAATATGCTTTACTTTCTCTGTAAAGAATGAAGTTTGATTACCCACTGTATTTCACATAGAGCCAAAAATAATTGAGTGTAGGCAGATTCCTTGAGGATTTTCTAAGGGGGGGGAGGCTCAGCGCCTATTATTGTGCTTGGGGGGAGAAACCCTTATTGAAAATCAGAATACCTCAATGTTTTCTCATGGTTATTAGCAGATATTTAATAAAAAAATTGAAACGGTATTTTATTAAGTTTCATATCCAACTGAATACTCCCAAATAATGACACCATCAATAACCCAGACTGGGAGAATAGAGGACAGACCACAATTAAATGGGCTATAAATAAACGTGGTCTATCTCCTATTATCCTCTATTCATCTTTGTATTATCGCATTACCTACTAAGATTCACTTAGAGCCATTTAATTCTGTATCTTTCCAGAACTTTGTTCCTTGAATAGTTGCTTGAGCAGCTAAGCCATTGACAGTTAATTGATATAATAGAACACCAGGTCTAACCTCTTTTCCCAATGAAACTGCTCCGCCTTTGTTATCAAACTTTGCTGCTGCATCAACTTCCCCCTGAGCCGACCAACCTTTGTTCACAAACTGGTTAAAAACATCTTTATTTTCAAAAACAAAAACACCTCGAAAATCTTTAACGCCCGCACCAACCCCAAAACCTACAGAAAACATTTTCATATAAGTGTTTTTGCTTATTCTATTATTATGAGCTACCCCATAACCCTGTGCGGTAGAAAGGGCAAACAGATATACCCCCAAATTATCAAAAACAGCATAGCCATATGCGCTATTGATCTTTTCTCTTGTACTTGGCGCCAGTTTATATAAATCCGCCAATACCTTATTTTTCATGCTTTGGATATTATTTATTTTACTCGTTTTGGTATTACCTTTCACACCGGCACAACCTTGTAAAATGAATAGTGAGATTATCAAAGACATTACTAATGTTAATTTTTTCATATTTTCTCCATTGTACTTTCTAAGTTAGAAAAATAAATAATAGTAATTTTAAGCCACAAAGTCAATAAATTGTTAGTACGCGCCTAATAGTCAACATAATTTTGTGCCCATAAAAGTGTTGGTAAATAATGCGCTAGGGGTTAACTCAATATGAATAACTTTATCAATATGATTTACTTTCTCTGTTGAGAATTGATGTGTAATTACTCACTGTATTTCACATAGAGCCATGAATATGGAGTCTTTGTTAAAAATAGCTCTGTTATCATGAGAAACATCGATTGGGTGACTTATAAGAATCGTAAATTATAATTTACCCGCTCATTTTTCAAAATGAGCTGCTTAATATATCAGAGTAAAGTATTTGGTTTCTTAAAGTATTATTGGAAATAAAATTAGATTATCAAACTCAGGTTTGGTAATCTTTAACCCATACTTGCACCTTAACAAAATCACACCTTACTTTTAATGTTTAAATTCTTTATCTATTTTATCGGCATACAGCTTACTTTGTTTTCGATAGAACAATCGGTTGATGTATATACCTATATTATTACTCCATTTACTGAACTGATGATGCATGTTAGTGGCTGGGCGAATCAGGGCATCGTAGATTTCAATCAGTCCCGTTAAGCTTTTTCCGCGTTGTGGACTTAGATGCCCAAAATAAACTTTCGCAAAAGTAGGGATTCCCCGCTTGATTTCTGCCATTTTCAAATAAACTAATCCGCCAACCATCCCTCCTATCAACAAAGCAAATGTTTGTTAAATATTATTTGCAACACATCACCGCCTGCTGTGCAATTTCCAGTTCTTCGTTAGTGGCAATCACCAATACTTTGACCCTAGACCCAGCCTCTCCGATTTCACTTAATTCACCGTGTGCCTGGCTATTTTTTTCCTGATCAATAACTATCCCCATGGCATTCAGCCCTGCACAACATGATTTTCTTAACCAGGCATCATTCTCGCCAATACCTCCGGTAAATACCAGAGCATCAACCCGACCTAGTACGGCAAAATACGCACCTATATATTTTTTAATACGGTAACTGTACATAGCCAGAGCTAAGCGAGCTAATCGGTTACCAGATTTAGCCATCTGGTGTACAACGCGCATATCATTCTCCCCACACACACCTTTTAATCCGCTTTGCTTATTCAGTGCAGCATCAATCTCTTGATTAGATAAGCCCTGCCGGTTTAAATAAAATACGATTGCCGGGTCTAAGTCGCCACTACGCGTCCCCATCATCAACCCTTCCAATGGCGTCATGCCCATCGTGGTATCGATGCTTTTTCCTGCTGCAATGGCCGCCATGCTGGCCCCATTGCCCAGGTGCAGAGTGATTAGATTCGTGGATTCCAAACCTTGTCCAAGATAGTGAGCGGCATGTTTTGCAACATAAAAATGCGAGGTGCCATGAAAGCCGTAACGACGCACACCTTTTTCGGTATACCACTGATAAGGTACAGCATAATGGTAAGCGTATGCGGGCATAGTCTGGTGAAAAGCCGTATCAAAGACAGCGACCTGTGGCACGCCTACTGCGTAAGCCATTGCCTCTTCTATATCACTGATATTAGAAGGATTATGCAAGGGCGAGAGTGGAATCATGTCTTTTATTGCTGCTAAAACGGTCTGATCTATTAAAGTAGGCTGACAGAATTTTTCCCCGCCATGGACTACCCTGTGTCCTATGCACAGTAAATCGGTCGTGGTGTGCAACAAGTTCAGTTCTGACAAGGTCAAAAAAATTTCTTTAAGACCTTGTCGATCGCCAATGCGTTCAACTAATCCTTGTATCAATGAAGTTTTAGTCAGCATATCAAACAATGCATATTTGATTGTTGAACTGCCTGAATTAAGCACTAAAACTTTCATATACGTGATATCTTAAGCTTATATCCTATCAATCAGTCTACATACTCTATCCATTCACAACGATCATTGACTATATTGGAGCTATGATCCGTACCGATACCCTTAGCTATGAGAGCAACAACACGATCATCACTGTCATACCCGGTATGGGCAATTAGTGGATTGGCAAATGACCCCATGCCGAATAAATCGATGACATACGCAACATTGATATTAACATTGGTAATCTCGGCACAAAGTCTTGAATCCAGGCGCTGTTGCCCAAATTTTTGAGGAATGGAGTAGCTTAACAAGTCATTAGGATCACTAAATGCAATGATTGAAGTTTTCGCAACCAGTCTTTCATCATAATGTTCGCCACCAGGCTCACAATACTCATCATGTTGATTAACTACTTCAGGTGCTACCGCGCCCATTTCTAGCAACGGCAATTGATTGGACATTAAATAAAATGGAATTTTCTTTTGCTGAAAATCTCTAATAAATTCAGCCTCTGAAAATGAAGGACCTCCTTCCTGAGTCCTACTCACTCGACTGACAATACTTTTCATGCCATCTATCACAATACGACTACCCAGACTATGAGAAACAATCGCAAAATCTTCATTTGGAAGATGTTCAACTGCTTTCTCGCCTACAGTACAAATTTCCTGACTTTCATTCGGCAAAGCATTCCAGTCACGCCCCACCATCCAGCAAAATGCCGTTCTATATGAAGCCAGAATCACATCCTGATTATGTTCACTAAGATAAATCATCGGATCAGGACTGGTATCATTGGAGAATACTTTTAACATCTGGTTCACTTCTGCACGACGAAATGAATATTCACCCGAAGTATCATATTTAAGTGTTTCTTTTTGCGGATTGGTAATAGAAGACCAGGTCAATTCATAAAATAACATCTCTTCGTCTTGCTCTGTATCCAGTAATCGTCTTACTCTTAGTGTGCCTAAATCCTGGTCGGGGTATTCCTTATTAACCAATTTAATTTCCTTATAATGGCTGCTCATCTCATTCAAACCCAATTCCTTGGCTAATTTTTCCTGAAACTGGGTACTGTAACCGGGTATATGTGTGCCAACTCCATGCACCATTAAAACTTTTAAGAGGTTATTAGATCTGTCAAATCCCCCCTGCATTCCGGCAAAAGGTTTTCCATCAACTCGACATTCGCGTAGATCTTCTTCCTTTTGTTTGTTTAAAAAGGCGGTAGTGACTCCTTCACCAAAACTTGCACAGCCTGAAATAACCAGACTCATTAAGCATAACAATATTTTTTTCATAGTTGCGTCTCATGTTGAAATCTCTGCGCAGTGGTAGGTGATTTATTAAAATCGAATGCTTAGGCAGAGCATATTTTTCCGGATAACACACGCCAGCTAAATATAAGCCGTGTGCAGGTGCAGGTGCAGTTACGTGTCAGGTTTCACTAGGAGGCTGTCCGAGAATAGAAGCCGTAGCGAGGGAAAGCCTTTTTGAGTCAGTTTTTTCGAACATTTGAGGCGAATAGTGGCGCTCTTTAACGAAAATGTTCGGGAAAAATGGCCAAAAGGGATTTTTCCGTAGTAGGGTCTCTATTCTTGGACAGCCTCCTAGGTGTTATACCATGATTTCTTAAAAGGTCAGCCTGAAACTATAGTGATATGGCTACACTATTTAGGACACAAAAACTAAAGTTTAACACCTACCTGCTTTATCTTCTTATCAGCTGAAGAAACGGAGATTAAACGGGCAAAGACATCATACTGAGTCGCTGTTGCAATAGGGTTAATCATCGAGGTGGAGTTCTCATTCTATAAGACAGTTATGGCTCTATGTGATTAGTAGTGGGTAGTCGAATTTTAACTTACCACAAAGAAAGTAAATCATATTGATAAAATTATTAATATTACGATAGCCTCTTGCTCGTCGTTTGGCCAG
>Ga0233439_10000893_pt1 | contig 40757 bp, 41 predicted proteins | sample SI_123_September_6_FD_182713 | JGI IMG/M metagenome (GOLD analysis project Ga0233439, IMG submission 182713) | Seawater microbial communities from Saanich Inlet, British Columbia, Canada - SI_123_September2016_100_MG | ecosystem: Environmental > Aquatic > Marine > Inlet | place: Canada: British... | reverse complement strand
AGATTGATTATATTAATGGTATAGATGCAAATACATTTATATCTATCATAGATGGAGAAACTCCTTTCTCAGGTGACGAGTTAAAATCTCATAGAGATTCGGTTAAGTTTATTGATGGAGCGTTTCATCATTATAGAACGAAATCTTATACCAGACTCGTTAGACTTCATAATGAGATATTAGAAGAAGGTACAGATGCTGAAATGATAAAAGATAATGTATCTTTAAAAGCTGATAAACTTTCTGAACTAATTCTTGAAACAAGAAGGATCCTTCTTATTCGTGCTGGTCTTGGAGATGGTGTAAGAAGATCAAAAGGGTTGGAATGTCATCCTAATGTTGCTGTTGGTGAAATCTCGGGGCACTTTGTGAACTTACCAGGTGATTACTCAAGCCTGAGTAAGGTTCCTATGACAACAGCCGCTGATATGAGAACAGGTGTTTATTATACTACTCATGCAAATAAAAGGGCTTTTCCTTTTTATGCGCTAGATCACAACCCATTTAAAAACGATAAGTTCAAACCGGAAGACTATGTAGCCATTCCTTTTGAAGTAGGTGCTTGGAATATTCTGTGTTACATACATAAGTCAAGGGGTTGCGTTGAGATGGAACCTGGATTATTAAATCTATTTCCATTTTCTAATGTAAAAAATATTACAGATAAACAACCAGATGGAATCTTTATATTTGGTTGTCCTAACTCAGACATGGAAGATTTGGGATATTTTCATGATAAAGAAAACAATATGTTGGTGGGTTTGATACCTAACCTAGATGATTGTAAATATTTTGGATATGGCAAGAAGCCAATCTTAACACTACATAATGTTTTATGTATTCTTAATGGAGATTTACCACTTCACTGTGGAGCCACAAGATATGTCGTTAGATTTGATGAAAAAACAAATGAACCTTATATCTTTGACTCATTCATTAAAGCAGATGATATGGGAAGAGCAAAACTAGAAAAAAATGATGAAGATGAAGTCCCTTATTTTTATGGCACAGAAACTGGTGCATTTGCTTGCTTAGACGGTTTTAGTGAACATGCAAAAATGCAAATGGAAGGTCGTGAGATTGGGTATAACAAACATTCTGGAACCAATGCGAGACAAATTGTGCCAGTGACAGAATATTCTGAAATCTCTACAGGATCAGAACTTGATATAATTTTATATCTTAACAATTATGAATTAATTGCTCCTGGTGATTCATGCATGAAAACAGATATGAGTCCTGATGAAGCACTAGAACATTTTAGAAGTGGGTCTAGAGTAGCTGCAGGTAGCACGCAAACTCATCGCGGAGATGTTGAGATTAGTTATTGGGCTAATCCATTCCCATTACTAAAAGATAAAGAATGGAAAGATCTACCTCAACATGTTGATTTATGTCAACGATTTGAAAAAATAGAAAAAAGATTTTGGAATAATTTCAAATCACGTTCAGATAAAGGTCAAATGAAAATAGGTCTAGCTCACAGCATGTTAATGGCTGGTGTATACAAAGACAGTAGCGATGATTTACTTAAAAAATGTGGCTTCAATGATAGAGATATGGTTGAACATGAAGGTCCAGAGCGTGCTGCACATGACATGATTGAGTTAATCAAAAATACAGCCATCGAGAAACGTAAAGCAAATGGCGACATGAGTCTAAAAGAAGTAGATGTAACTGTCGCAACAATAGGTGATAGTCGAACTGGTAAATCAGAAATGGCTGAAAAAATGGAAGGGGTTCTTAACATGAGTCTTATCTAACGGCTCGTATTCAAAAGTATTTAAGCTTTAGTTCGAAGAAAATCGAGCTGAGCTTGCTCTTTATCGTATTGTGTTGCTTCTCTAACATCTAAAATTTTAATTTTATATAGTAGCGACTTACCAGCAAGGTAATGATTTCCGTCCAAGACGATTGCTTTATCATTAATTTCTGTAACTTTAAAATCTTTTGTATCTCCTGACTTACTCACAAACGCAATAGTTTCATCTACCTTTCTGAATTCCTCGGGGACATTTGAGAGCTTATCTTTAATGACTAATGATGGATCATATTCACCAAAACCATCACTAGAAGAGACTTTAATCTCTATCTCATCACCTGCAATCTTACCTTCAAGGGAGTTTTCAATGATAGGGAGTAGCTTTTTTCCTTCACCATGAATATGTGTGACAGGGTTATCTACTTTTTCAAGAAGCTCAGATTTATCATCATATAGCTCATAAGTTAATACAACAAACATGTCTTTAGTAATTTTAATAGAATCCATATATATCCTTAAATAGTTTGTTCTATATTAATATTGTATAATAAATTTAACAATAGCTGACTGGATACAAATTTTGATGCAAAAATTAGGTAAAATCATAATATTAGGTGGTACTGGATTCATTGGTTCTCAATTATCTGCCAAATTATCTCCTCTATGCGACCATATTTGTGTGCTTACGAGAAATACTGACACCAATAAAAATTTAAAGTTAATACCTAATCTTGAAATTATTCAAACAAATATATTGGAGCAAAGAAATTTAAATACTATATTTACAGGCTCTGATGTAGTTATAAATACTATAGGTATTCTTAATGAGTTTAATGAAGACAATACCTTTGAAATTATGCACTTTGAATTAACCAAAAAAATATCTAGTGCTATAAAACATAATAAAATCAAGCGCTATTTACATATTAGTTCTCTTAACGCAGATCCCAAAGCTACAAGCCGATACTTAATTACAAAAGGCCTTGCAGAAAATTATATTCAGTCTGAAACAAATAATTTTTGTAATACGACAATCTTCAGGCCTTCTATTGTATTCGGAGAAGCGGACTCATTTTTTAATAAATTTTCAACAATTCTTAAGTACTCGCCAGTATTCCCTCTTGCATGTCCAAATTCAAAATTTATGCCTATCTATGTTAATGAGTTGACTGATTTTATGATGGATACAATTAAAGACAATAAAACATATGGTCAAAAAATTGATGTCACCGGACCTAATGAATATACATTTAGGCAACTAATAGATATTACATTAAAGGCATTAAAAATTAGAAGACTAATTATTCCACTGAACTATACATTATCAAAGCTACAAGCTGCTATCTTTCAACGACTACCTGGAAAGTTATTTACAATAGATAATTTTTTATCTTTACAAATAGATAGTTGTAGTAAAGAAGGTTTTAAAGGTAAGTTATCTCTGGAAGATATAGTTCCAGGTTATTTGAATTTTTCATCAAAACAAAAACATTTTGAAAATCTTAGAAAAAAATCAGGCAGAAGTGAATGAAAATTTATTTAGTTGGTGGCGCCGTAAGAGATAAATTACTGGGCATACCAGTTAAAGACCGTGATTGGGTTGTTGTTGGCTCAACTCCTGATGAAATGAAGAAGAAAGGTTTTAAACAAGTTGGCAAAGATTTTCCAGTATTTATAAATCCTAAAACAGGTGAAGAATATGCACTTGCAAGAACTGAAAGAAAATCAGGTCATGGGTATACGGGTTTTGAATTTGACACTAATTCCAATGTTACATTAGAAGAGGATTTAGCTAGAAGAGATTTAACTATTAATGCAATAGCTCAAGATGAAGATGGGAACCTTATTGATCCATTTAATGGACAAGAAGATATTAAAAATAAAAAACTAAGACATGTCTCTGATGCATTTTCTGAAGATCCTCTAAGAGTTCTCAGGGTTGCAAGGTTCTATGCAAAATTTGGTGACTTTATAGTTGTTCCAGAAACAGTTGATAAAATAAAAGAGATTGTTGAGAGTGGAGAACTTGAGTACCTAACACCTGAGAGAAAATGGCTTGAAATATATAAAACTGGTATAGACTTAGAGCTTTTTTTTAAGTTTTCAGTTACTCATGGTATTCGAGATATATTATTCCCACAGCTTCTAGATTCAGCTCAGTATAAGAGTGTAGGTTTAGCAACGGGTGCAACAAAAATTGAAGAAATTTCAGTCATTATATATGAGTGGATAAAATCTCATGAAGCAATTGAACCTTTTTGTAAAAATCTCAATGTTCCAAATGAATATAAAGATTTGATATTACTATTTTCAAATTGTGCTTCAGAATTTCAGACCTATCAGCCAAATAGTCCTGAGGAATATGATAAACTTTTATCTCTTATAAAGAAAATAGATATTCGGAAAAAAGATAGGTTACATTCATTTATGCGATGTACATGTAGTGATTTTTATTCGGATTTAATGTCCAAAAAAGAATTAACTGAGGTATCTGACGATCATAAATATATATATAATCGTATAAGTTTTTTTATAGATCTAATTAAGAACATAAATAACTTTAAACTAAGCGATGAAGATCAAAAAAAGCCTGGTCTTGAAATTAAAAAAATTATTGAAAATGCGCATAGAGAAATTGCGCAAGATGCGATAAGAAAATTCTTAAATAAATCCAATTAAAGCCACACCTAAAATTAATCTATAAATAATATAGGGAGTGAATGATATTTTATTTATAGTTGATATAAATAAATGAATAGTAATATATGAAAATACGAAAGATAAAAACATTCCTAATAAATGTTCATTTAAAATTTCAACATTCCCAATCTTATATAACTGCATTGACTGATATACAGTTGCCATAAAAATAGCAGGCATAGACAATAAAAAGGCAATCTTAATAGAGTCTTCTCTACTGAAGTTTACTAATAACGCTGCCGTAATTACAATACCAGATCTAGAAACGCCCGGTATTATAGCTAATGTCTGCATTAAACCAATAAAGATAATGGTGAAAATACTAATATTCGTCAGTTTAGTTATTTCATCTTTCTTTTTAGAATCAGCTAAATATAAAATAACTGCAAACAATATGGTCATTAAAGCAATCGAGCTAATAGAACGCATATTGATAGAGACCATATCAATAAATAGTAAACCTATAATAGGTAATGGGATTGACCCAATTACTATTAATTTAAGGTAGTCTAGCCCTTCATTAGTTAACGATAATACTTTTTTAATCTCATTTCTATAATAGATTAAGATAGCAATCAAAGACCCTGAATGAAGCGCAATATCAAGACCTATTCCTTGGTCTTTTAGTCCTAATAGATATGAAGTAAGTATTAAATGGGATTGACTTGATATGGGCAAAAATTCAGTTATACCCTGGATAGCTGACAGTATTAATATATGTATGAATTCCATATTATAACTTATGCATATGATTAAATTCTTTAGTTGATAATAATGGAATGTCGATATTTTTTTCCATAATTAGAACTTTAAATATTTCACCCATTGTATTTGGCAAGAGAATATTTTTCAATCTATTTAGCTCATCTAACTTTTCATTTTCAGACATTTTTTTACTTTGAAATAAGTCCAAGATTCCAAGATTGATTAAAAAATTAGATTGTATAAGGTAACCTGCAATATCGAGTTTTGTACTTAAGCATATATTATTTAAGTGTGAAAAATTTACAAAAGATGATAAATCTTGTTCACCTATATTTATCATAGGATCAAAGTTTGGCTGATGATTTTTCACACAAACAAGAGTTCCTTCATTCCTGTCTTCTAGAAAATATTCTTTGCTATTATAGCCGTAGTCTATTAGAAATATTACACCTGAATTCAAAACCTTATCTAAACACTTTAACCATTTTTTATAATGAAGATTTATTTCACTTATATAATTATTTTTAAAATAAATTTCATGATTATTTTTTGCTAATTCCAATTCTTTTATAAAGTCAGGAGGAGCGCTATTCCAAATATGCTTATAACTATCTCCATCTATTCCAATAAATAAGCACTCAATATTATTATCTATTACTTTAAATCTTTCTGTAGGCAAAGCGTCAAAGAATTCATTAGCAATTATTAAACCATCCATAGATATGTCTTCCAAAGAATTTCTCCATTCGAATAAATAATATAAATCAGGTATAGATTTTTTAATATTCTCTTTTTGTAACTTAATAAGAATATCTGATATTTCTAGTACTATATATTTACTAGGGAGACATTTTTTATTCTTTAAGTTTTTCAAAAGATTTATGGCAAGACTAGCATCTCCACCTCCCATTTCCAGAATATTGAGATCTTTATCAATATTTGACTTAAGGTTTATAAACTCATTAGAAATTGATTCTCCAAACAATGATGAGTTTATTGGTGAGGTTATAAAGTCGCCATTCTTACCAAATATCTGCTTTTTACTTGTATAGTATCCATAATCTTTGTGATAAAGAGATATTTCCATAAACTCAGAGAATGATATTTTACTCTGATTATTGATTCTATCTATTAGATATGACTCTATTGGTGATTTCATAACTTATATATTCTTAATTATAGTGTACATTTTTTAATTTACCCTTAATATATATCTATGGCTATAACTAGAACAGTTTTTATTACGGGTGGAGCAAGACGAATTGGGATGGCTGTTGCTAAATATCTTCATGCCTCAGGTTATAATATAATTATTACTTATAATAAGTCTAGCAAAGAAGCTAATGCTTTATCTAAAACTCTAAATAATATTAGGAAAGATTCATTTGCAGCAATTAATGCAAACTTTTCTTCGAAAAAAACGTGTGAAGTTGCATGTAAGAAAGCTCTTAAAATATTTGGTAGGATAGATGTTTTGATAAATAATGCTTCTAAGTTTTACCCCACCAAAATTAATGATGTAAATGAGAAGTCTTGGTCTGATATTATTGATACTAATTTAAAAATTCCTTTATTGCTATCAAAAGAATTTTATCCAGAACTAAAGAAAAGGAAAGGATCTATTGTAAATATAATAGACATACATGTTAACCCTCCTCTAAAAGATCATATTATTTATAATATTAGTAAGGCTGGTTTACTAGCATTGACAAAAGCATTAGCTAAAGACTTAGCGCCACATATTAGAGTGAATGGTGTTTCACCTGGAGCAATAATGTGGCCAGAGTCAGATATTGGTAATATGAAGAAAAAGAAAGAGATACTATCACGTATCGCTCTTAGGCGTGTAGGCGAGCCAAATGATATTGCAAAAGCAATACTATTTTTGATACAAGATGCTAATTACATTACGGGGCAAAATATAGATGTCGATGGCGGCAGAAAACTAAATATGTAATTTTAAGGGTGATCAATAAATATGGATATTAATAATATCCCGCTTAGCATTAAAGTTACTGGTACTCTAAGATAATAAATAATTTGGCTACTAATTTTTTTATTTAAATAACTAAAGTAATCAATAATTAGCTGTAATAATAAAAAAAATACCATGGCTATGAAAAGCGAAGCTTGGTCATAGTTCAATACATTCAACACCATGATGACAAAAGCTATTAGACTCGGAATAAATCCATATATTGTATAAATAATATAATTATTTTTAAGGTCCCAATTAGTGGCGCCTATAAATGTGAAAATTAATAATGTATGATAGAGCATGATATCGTATATTATTTCTGGATTTAGTGTTTCTATGAAAAATAAATCTGTTAATAAATATAAATAAGGTATTAAACCTAAATAAGAAATCAAACACTGAACTAAAAAATTCATATTTATAAATCAAAGTCAATTTTTGATATTATTTGCTTTTCAATAGCAGTACTTTCCATTATGTGAGTATGAGATATTTTTAATACTGGATGTATAAAATTTGGCGCTATATCTATCAATGGAGTTAATACAAAATCATATTCAATTATTTCCTTTCTAGGTATTTTAATCTTTTCATTAGATATAACCTGATTATCATAATATAAAATATCAATATCTAAAGTCCTCGAGCTAAACTTAGTTTCATTAAAATGCCTCCCATGATCATTCTCAATAGAGTTAAGATTGGCTTTTAAATCATAAATACTTAATGTTGTATCAAAAGAACTAACAAGATTATAAAAGTTAGGCCCATCAAACCCCATCGAAGATGTCTCGTATACTGGAGAAAGAATAATATTCTCATAAACCTTTCTGAGCTCAACAATACATGATTTAATATTCTTTTCTTTACTTACATTGCTGCCAATACCAATATAAACCTTATGCATCATCTCTGGTCCTTTCAATAATCACTCCAACCTCTTTAGATCCAGTAACAGCTCCCGGTTTGCCAAACCTTCCTTTGACATGAGTTATGTTAAAATCTCTAAATATCATTTTTATGGTTTCTTCAGCTAAAGTCTCTATTAAAAAGAATTCACCCTCTTGTACTAATGCCTTAACTTTCTTAGCAACAGCTTTATAATCTATAGTATAGTCTATGTTTTCAGACTCTGAGGCCTGTTTAATCTCTGTTCCAAGCTCTAAATCAATGCAGACCACTTGTTTTATTTTCCTTTCCCAGTCATAAATACCAATTATAGCTTCTATGCATAATTCCTTAATAAACACTATATCCATCATATTTTCCTTTGATATTTTTTATATATATATTGTATATGAATACGTTTCTGATATCATTATTGAGTTTGGAGAATTAAAGTGTCTAAAATTTGTCAGATTACAAAAAAAGCAGTTATGTCGGGAAATAATGTCTCACATGCTAAAAATAGAACGAGAAGGACTTTTGAGCCTAATCTCCATATGCATAGACTATGGTCTGAAGCACAAAACAAATGGATTAAATTAAAACTATCATCTAAGGGATTAAGAATCATAGACAAATATGGTCTCGATAAAGCTCTAGAGAAATACGATATTACATAATATTATGAGAGAAAAGATAAGATTAAATTCATCAGCAGGAACAGGTCATTTTTATACTACAACTAAAAATAAGAAAACAATGCCTGATAAATTAGAAATTAAAAAATTTGATCCAACTATTAGAAAATATGTAATGTATAAAGAAGGTAAGATTAAGTAATCTATTTAACTACCTTGTAACCTTTTAAACTGTTAGAAAAATCAACCAAACATTCTATTCCTTCATTTTGAGCTTCTTCTCTCCATGCATTTATTGTTTCAATGAAACTTTCATGTTTTAAATTTCTAGAGTGTAAAATATCAAATAGCTTGTTCTTTAAATGATAAGCAGTTTTTAGAGTACTAGATTTCTTAAAGATTTCATCTAGAGTAAGCGTTTCTTTATTAGATATTCTATGCGGTTCTCTCACCATGGATGGCTTAGAACGTTTCAATAAGTTCTTAAAATCACTACTTGCTTCCCTAGATTCTTGTTTCATTAAGGGACTTAAAACGTTCTTTGTATAGTTAGTAATAACAGTAAGTTTTGATCTCAATAGCGCATATCCGGTTTCTGAATCAAGTATATCAGCTGGCATATTTACTACGGTTTTAGGAGCAAGTCTTTTCACATTAATCTGCCCTATAGCTGAAAATAATTTTATGTAGAGCCATCCAATATCAAATTCCCATGGTTTTAATGAAAATTTAGCAGCTGTCGGAAAAGCATGATGATTATTATGAAGTTCTTCGCCGCCTATGAGAACCCCTACTGGAGACATATTAGTTGAATCATCACTAGTATCATAATTCCTATAACCCCAATAATGTCCTGCGCCATTTATCCCACCAGCCGCAAAAATAGGAGTCCAAGCCATCTGGATAGACCAAATGATAATTCCAACAACTCCAAACAATAAAATATTACCTATAAATAAAAATAATATTCCTAAATTATTTCTTCCCGTGTATACATGTTCTTCTACCCAGTCATTTGGGCAATTTTGAGAATACTTAGCTATCGTTTCAGGATTATTTTTTTCATCATGATATAAGTCTGCGCCACATAATAATACGGTTTTAATGCCATGATATGCAGGGCTATGCGGATCATCTATTGTCTCAACTTTTGCATGATGCTTGCGGTGTATGGCCACCCAGTCAGCTGTTCTCATTGAGGTTGTGAGCCATAACCAAAACCTAAAGAAATGTCCTAGGGCTGGCTTAATCTCTATGGCAGAATGACACACTCCTCTATGAAGATAGAGAGTTATTGCCACAATTGTAATGTGGGTCACTATTAATGTATAAATTACATAGCCTATCCATGTAAATTCAACAATTCCATTTATTAATATGTCTATCATAGTTGTATATTTAAGATTAAATTCATCATATGATACATTTAAAAATATGTCCAATAAATACCTAAATTATGCCTGAATTACCTGAAGTAGAAACAGTTGTTAAGGCAATAAATAGGTCTCTTGAATCCATGACTATAAAAAGGTTTATTATCATAAATAGTAAACTGAGATGGGATATAAGTTCTAATATTCCTAAATTAGTTAAAAATAGAAAAATAGAAAACATCTATAGAAGAGGCAAACATATTATCTTTAAATTAGATAATGGATATATACTCATACATTTGGGAATGACAGGTATTATTAAATTTATAGACACCATAGATGCGAAAAATAGAAGTAAGCATGATCATTATCAAATTGAATTAAAAGATAATAAAATACTAAAATATAATGATGTTAGAAAATTTGGCTCCATACACTGGACAGAAAATATTCATGATCACTTTTTAATTCAAAATCTTGGTCCTGAGCCTCTCTCTAAAGAATTCGATAGTATTTTCTTAAAAGATAAGTGTAGAAATAGGAATGTTGCAATTAAAAATCTAATTATGAATCAAAATATTGTAGTTGGGGTTGGAAATATTTATGCCTGCGAAGCTTTATATATGTCATCTATTAGACCTGATAAAAAATGTAAATACATTACACTCAAGCAATGCGATGATCTAGTTAAATCTATTAAATTTGTTTTAAAGAAATCTATTAAGTCCGGAGGTACTACTTTAAAAGATTTTAAAAACTTAGATGGCGCTCCTGGATATTTTAAACAAAAGCTTATGATTTATGATTGTAAAATTTGTAAATGTGGTGTGGAAGTCAAGAATATTAAACTTGGAGGAAGATCATCGTTTTACTGCAATGTATGCCAGAAATAATTAAGAGTATTTCTTGCGCAGTGCTTTGAGTACATTCTTATGGACAAATTGTTCTAATTTTCCTCCATGCCTAGCAATGTCTTTAATTATACTGGACGATAAAAAACCAAACTTTTCTGCTGGGCTCATAAATACACTTTCAATATTAGGCTCCATTGATCTATTCATGCTTGCCAATTGAACTTCATACTCGAAATCTGAAACAGCTCTTAAACCTCTCAGTATTACTGTCGCAGAATGATCTTTTGCAAATTCCACTAAAAGCTTATTTAAAGGATATACTTCAATTTTTTTTTCATCAGAAAAAATGTTTTTTACAAAATCTATTCTTTCAGTAATTGAAAATAGGGTATTCTTTTGTGGATTTTCAGCTACAGCAATAATTATTTTATCAAAGATTTTACAGCCTCTTTTAGCTAAATCTGTATGCCCATTAGTTATTGGATCAAATGTTCCTGGATATACTGCTATTTTTTCCATTTATTTTTCCTTTATTTTAGCTATTGTATAGCTTACATCGCCTATATTTAAATCTTTCAATATATTATGTGTCTTAGTGATTATAGACACAAGCTTTTGATTGTAATCTTTTTTCCTCTGCTCGTAATATATGTAAGTATTTTGACTCAAATAATTAAATTCATCTAATAAAATAATACTCTTTTCTAGCAAGTTAGTATTGTATGGGGCATCTATAAAAATTAAATCATATTCTATGGCTTGATTAGTTTTTAAATATCTCAAAACATCAATACAGTAAATTTCGTAATTATCTATACCTAATAATGAGTACTCATCTTTTATTCTCATATATGATTTATTATTACTTTCAACTAATGTAGATTTATTAATCCCTCTAGATATGGCCTCTGCAGACAATATTCCGCTACCAGAAAACAAGTCTAGACTGTTCATGTTCCTGTCTACTTTGACTACATTAAATATCGTTTCTCTTATATAAGACTTTGTAGGTTTAAGTGAATCATTGCCATCAAATGAAAGATATCTAGATTTTAATTGACCACCTGTAATTCTAATCTTCTTATTAGCCAATCAATTATTTCCCACTGTGGTAATTAGTATTTTTTCAAATTGTAAATCAGATTGAAGAGAAGATATTATGCTTTCTTTCGTAACAAGATTGATACCCTCAGTATATCTCTCAAAATAATTATCATGCATTTCATAGTCATTGATAGATGACAAAGTTCTAAGCATATTCTTATTAGTATCAAATCTAAGTTCAAAACTTTTTAATAGCCCATTTTTAGCTTTTTCTATTCTCTTATCGTCAATATTAAATATCTTAAGTTTATTTATTTCTGTTTGTAGGATTCTAAGTGCTTTAGTAGTATTTTTTGATTCAGTTTGCATACCAATTTTAATTACTCCTATATCCTTATATGGAAGTAAGTAGCTATATACAGAATAAGCAAGACCATTGTTTTCTCTAATTTCTTGCATGAGCATTGATCCGAAACCACTTCCTCCAAAAATATAATTTGCAACTAGAATATTATAAAAATTTTTATGTTGCCTTGTTACCGAGGGAATATATATCAATATATGAGTTTGACTGCTATCGTGATTGATAATTTTAACCTCATCACTTCCCTCATATTTTAATTTGTTTTTAACAAAAGTAGTCCTATTTTTTTCAGGGATGTCATTTAAGAGTTTTGAGATAAAATGTGCAGTTTCATTTTCATTAATGTCTCCAACTATACTTATTTTTATATTATCAATGCTGATAATTTTTTTAAGATGTCTTTGTATATCAACAATGTTTATCTTTTTAACGATATCCATATAGCCAGATATAGGATGCGCATATCCAGTATCAGCAAAAAATTCTTCATCTGATTTATATGAAACGATTGATGCTGGGTTTAGATCCCTAGAGGCAATATTCTTACTTATTAATTCCCTAGTATACTCAATTGATGAAGTGCTAAGATTACTTCCTTTAAATATTTCGTTTAACTTTTTTGATACAATATTGATGTTATGATCATTTTTTACGAATCTAACTGAGAGTGAACTTGAATCTCTGCCAACTGAGGAACTATATATTGCTCCAATTTTTTCAAAAGAATCAATAATCTTTTCTCCATCAACCTTTTGCTGATGTAATAGTTCAATAGCATAATTAGTTAGACCTTTAAGACTTCCATCATCTTTACTTCCAGTATTAAAAGATATATTTATATCTACTATAGGTAATGTGCTCTCTTGGATTAATAGATAGTTGACGTTATTCTTTATAACTTTTATTTTAGGATACGCCATACCACTAGTGCTAGACATAATAAAAAATACCCATATGACATGAAATATTATTTTCATGACTCAGGCTCTATTGAAGAATAAATATAGCTACTACTAACTATTTTTCTAGCAGCATTAATTAAATCAATCTCTGTTATAGCATTTATATCATCAACATACTCATCCAGTAAATGCCAGTCAAAATTTTTAGTTTCCAGCATGCCAACCTGCATTGCTTGATAAAACACAGAATCAAATTCATATATTTTATTAGCTAACAATCTCGACTTTGTATTAGTTAACTCATTCTCTTTGAGGCCATTTTTTATAAACACTGTAAATTCATTTAGAAATGCCATTTTTAAGTCTTTGGCAGATACTCCCTTTCTAGGTGACCCTCCTAGGGTTATCAGACCATCTTTTCTTGAGTATGAGTCATAAGATATAAAGGTATTTAATGCGATTTTATTCTCATCTATTAAGTTTTTTGTAAATCGCGAGGACAATCCTCCATCCATAAGTTCTAATAATAACTCCATTGCATATATTTCTTTTTTGTCTGAGGCATTAAATGATTTATTTTTGAATGATAATAATATCAACGGGTCTGATACCTTATCTTTTACCGATATTGCATTAAAAGATATCTTGTGTGTATAATTATTTGAGTAATCCAATATCTTTTTTTTACCATAATTTCCATAATACTTTTTAATCAATAATTTTGCATTACTAGACTCAAAATTGCCAGCAAGTATAAGAGTTGCATTATTGGGAACATAGTAATTCTTATACCATTTTTTCAAATCGCTAATTTTAATACTACTTAAATCTTTCATAGTTCCTATGATTGGTATCCCATAATCCTTCATCCCAAAAGCTTGCAATCCAATTTTTTCAAAAACTTTTGAAACAGGCTTGTCATCGGTTCTCAATCTTCTCTCCTCTTTAACCACTTCAACTTCTTTTTTAAATTCATCTTCACGGAAAACGAGGTTGGACATACGATCCGATTCGAGTTTTAAGCATAGCTCTAAATAATCTTTATGTATCTTTTGATAGTATCCAGTAAAGTCTCTTCCGGTAAAAGCATTTTCGGACCCGCCAGCTTCTTTAATTATTTTTGAAAACTCACCAGGAGATGTGTTTGTCGTACCTTTGAACATCATATGTTCTAGTACATGTGAAATACCAGAAACTCCAGAATATTCATAACTAGATCCAACTCTATACCAAATACTAGAAACTATAACTGGGCTTCTATTATCCTCAATTAGGATCACTTTCAATCCATTGTCCATGGTATATTCTTCTATTCTATCTGAAAATCTCATGCTTGATTCTGCCAGAGATGGTAATATATTCACTAAAATAATGATGCTAAAGATATACGGTTTGAAGAATCTAAATTTCACAATAGAATTATAGCAAAGATTTGTGGATAGATAATATCCTTTTTAAGTAGGGTTTAATTAATAAATTTGTCTAAAAAAGGTGTAAAATATTGAATAATATAGTGAAAAACTATGTTTATAGCCTTGAATACCTCAAATTAGGCATTATAATTACTTTGTAGGAGTAATTAGTTATGAGTAGCCAACTTATGGAAAATTTACCAGCAGAGTTATCATTAGGCTTAGAGTCCGGTGATTCATTAGATATTTATCTTAATCAATTAAGAAAAACACCTTTATTATCTAAAGAGGAAGAAAATTCATTGTTTAAGAAACTGAATTCATCTGATGACCTTGAAGCTGCAAGAAAACTAGTCTTAGCACATCTAAGGTTTGTAGTTCATGTGGCTAAGACATACAAAGGTTATGGGTTGCCTCTTCTTGATTTAATACAAGAAGGTAATATAGGTTTAATGAAAGCGGTAAAGAGATTTGATCCTGATAAAAATGTTAGGTTATTATCTTTTGCTATTTATTGGATTAGGGCAGAGATTCATGAATTCGTAATAAAAAACTGGAGGATGGTAAAAGTTGCAACAACCAAAGCTCAACGTAAATTATTCTTTAAGCTTAAAAGCAAAAAGACTCATACATCTTGGTTAACAGAAACAGAGAAGAAAGATATCGCTTGCGAACTAAATGTAAAGCCAGAAACTGTTACGCAAATGGAATCTAGACTGAGCGGAAAAGATATATCTTTTGATCCTTCGGATGAAGATGATGTATCTCCATCAGCATATCTAACTGGTAATATTTTAGATCCTCTAGAAAATCTAGAATATGAAAATGATTCCTCTGATAGTCTTCATAGATTAGAAGTCGCGATGTCAAAACTAGATGACAGAAGTAAAGATATAATAAGTCATCGATATCTATTGGAAAACAAGAGCACTCTAAATGATTTGTCTAAAAAATATAATATTTCTAAAGAACGTATTAGACAAATAGAGAATAAATCGCTTAATCTTTTGAAAGATAGTATCTTAATAGCTTAAGTTATTTCTAACTACTAGATAAATACCAAAAATGATCAAATAATAGTAATGCAAAAAGTACTGCAAGGTAAGTTATGGAATACTTAAATAAAGCAATCGCCTCTGAAGCAGATTTACTAACCATTAACATATAAGAGTCTAAAACAAACTTGAGACCTATCAATACAACTCCTGTTAAGTATATAAATCCTGACAAGCCTAGAATGTATGGAAATAGTGTTATACAAAAAAGAAGTATAGAATATAAAAATATATGCAGTCTTGCAAAGTCTCTGCCGTGTGTAACTGGCAGCATAGGTATATCTGCTTTCTTATAATCTTCGTACTTATATACAGCAAGCGCCCAAAAATGTGGAGGAGTCCATAAAAAAATAATTAAGAATAATACTAATGGAAATGGCTCAATTTGATTAGTAATAGATGTCCAGCCCAATAATGGTGGCATGGCACCAGCAATCCCACCAATAACAATATTTTGCGATGTTAGATTTTTTAGATAAACAGAATATATTACCGAATATATTATGATTGATAATAATGTTAATAATGCAGTTAACGTATTTACGAAAACATAAAGCATTGTTATTGATGTTACAGAGAGAAATAAGGCAAAATATATTGCATGTAATGGTTTTATCGAACCATTTACTAGAGGGCGTGACTTTGTTCTATCCATGATGGAGTCAATCTTCTGATCCACGACATGATTGATAATTGCTGCTGCAGATGCTGCTAGTCCAATCCCTAGGCTCGAAAATAATATTAACTCATAATTTAAGCTATCCTGATGTGCCAGCAACATTCCCACAATAGCTGTAAACATAATTAATAGGTTTACCCTAGGTTTTGTAAGAATAATAAATTCTCGTAATATATTTAAGAAACTATTCTGATTATATGTGGATGAATTTCGCATGAGTAGATTTTATCACCTTTGTGGATGGTATGTCGAATAATATAGTAACGTTATCATACTCATTAGGAGTATAGAGGCGTTGACTGTATGTAACACCGCGATATTAATTGGCAAGCTGTATATGACATTACTAATGCCAAGTAAAATCTGTAATATAAAAGTTAATAAGACTATTGTGCTTATTGCTTTGAGCGTCATATCTGATTGTTTAAAAAATATATATACAAATAAATACGAATATAGCCCTGTTAAAAATAATGCTCCAAGACGATGTGTAAAATGAATTGCTAATTTTGCATTATAAGCCAAAGGTGCCAGCTCATAATTAATGCTAGGTAAATTAAAAATTGTAAAACCACTTTTATAATCCATATTAGATGGCCACCATGAATTGTCACATTTTGGAAAATCTGTACAAGCTAATGACGCATAATTCGTACTTGTCCATCCACCTAAAATAATCTGAGTTAACAACCCTAATATACATAATCCAATTAGAATAATTAGCTTCTTATCTATTAATTTTAAAATCTTATCTTCCTGTACTAATAGACCATTCCATAATAATAATGTTGCTGTTGACATGCCTAATACTAGATGAGTTGTCACTATTGTCGGCTTGACTAACTCTGTCACGGTCAACATACCCATAATTGATTGTGTGATAATAAGCAAAATAAGAGCAATAGGAAATATTTTAGATACATGCTTAGCATATTTAATTATGAGATAGGAAATATAAAATACAAAAATTCCTAAAATACCAGCTAGATATCTATGAAACATCTCTCTCCATGCTTTCCCCGTATCAATAACAGCATCGGGGTATGAGTCCTTAGCTTTGGAAATTTCTAAATCAGTGTCTGGTGTCCCTAAGATACCATAACAACCGGGCCAATCAGGACAGCCTAGACCAGCATCTGTTAACCTAACCCAAACACCTACCGATATAACAACTAAGGTATATAGAGCACCAAAAATACATATATTTCTTAAGGTATATAACGACATATTATCCAACACGTGAAAGTTTAAATAATTTTTTTATATCTTTGAGAAGTTTCTTCCCATTAAAATTATCATCGTACCTAAGTATAACATTACCCAGGGGATCAACTAAGAAAAGTGAATTTTTATTTTTTGTTATTCCTTTGATTAAAACATGAATATTATTAGGTTTATTTTTTATAAGAATAATATATGGATATAATTGAACAATATTAGTCTCCATATCTTCTGTGAGCACTTCATTAGATACAAGTAGTCTCTTTAATCTATCCATGTCTTTACCAAGTGCAGTATTTACCTGTCTCATAAGATATATATTATTCATACAGTCTTTGTCACATGGACTATTTATATAATAAATTAAAAGCCATTTACCATTTGGCAATGATTCATCATCACTATTGCTCTTAATAACTGTATTCTTGATATTAACCATAGGATCAATAAGTTCGCCATAGTTAGTTGTAGAGTATTCTTTGCCTGGGCTATAATCATCCAACATGTTGTATGAGATAAAAAATGGTAAAATAAAAATAGATATTATTATTATTAACTTAACTTGGCTGCTATTCATTATGTTTTTCCTTTCTAATTAAAATTATCATAAAAATAAAACCTACAATAGAAAATAAAAACCACTGCCCAGCATACATATAATGCTTCAATTGCGGATTTTCAGTTATAACGTTTTGTATATTGTAGGAATTAACCTGTTGTTTATTCATTATTACAACATACGGTTCAACATCCATATTAAGTAATTTAGATATTTTCTGAATCTCAATATTTTGTATTAGAAGCGGCCATGATGAGACATAATTATCGTCAGCCAGATCATAGAAATTACTATTATAATAATAGACATAACCAGTAATTGGTTCATCAGTATTTTCAATAGAGATGTCTGGCAAAGATTGTCTATTATTACTATTAACCCACCCTCTATTTATCAAGATAATTTTGCCGTTAACTATTAATGGGGTAATAACTTCATACCCCGCTACCTTTTTAAAGACTTTATTATCAAGTAAAAATTGCATGTTAGGAAGGTAGTTACCTTTTACGTAAGTTTGAGTAAATTGTTCAGGTCTGTTTTTAAATCTTTTGTAGTCAATTGGAGTACTTTTTAATTTATCAGTAAAAGCATTATATATTGCAAGCTTTTCTTGTCCTCTATCAATTTGCCAAAACCCCAGTATTATACATATAACAATGAGTGGTAAAAAAAATAATAATTTAATAGTCTTAGTCATTTAATTTTTGTATGCTAAATGCATATAGTTTTTTACATCTAAAATGAAATATATAATATTAATATTACTAGCGCTAATCATTTATAATCTAACGGCTGGATTTTTTTATATTATTAAAGATAAGAAACCATCTAATCGTGGATTTAGCTCATTGAGAACAAGGATTATACTGTCTGTGTTATTATTTACTATGTTAATAGTAGGTTATTATCTTGATTTAATAAAACCTCACGGAATATAGTTTTATAGCCAATACACAAAAACAAAAAGTCCAAGCCAAACTACGTCAACAAAATGCCAGTACCATGCAACTGCTTCAAATCCAAAGTGATTATCCCCAGAAAAATGGCCTTTCATACATCTAAATAAAATAACTGACAGCATGACTGCCCCTAATGTCACATGAAACCCATGAAAGCCTGTTAACATATAAAATGTTGAACCGTAAATACCGGATGTCATTTTTAAATTTAAATCAGAATAAGCATGCATATACTCATATGCTTGAAAGCCAACAAATATGAAGCCTAATAAGACAGTCATAGCTAAACCATAAATTAATTTTTTTCTATTTTGCTCTTTTAAGCCATGATGCGCCCATGTCACCGTTAGCCCACTTGTTAACAATAACAATGTGTTGAGTGCCGGAATACCGCCAGCTTTAACTAAAGTAAATTCTCCATTAGCATTTGTTGGTCCGTTTGAAGGCCATACGTTTTCGAATTGAGGCCATAAAAATAAATTTGTAGCTACCTTAGTTCCTTCGCCACCCAACCATGGAAGAGATAATTCTCGTGCATAATAAAGAGCACCAAAAAACGCAGAAAAGAACATTACTTCTGAAAAGATAAACCAGACCATTCCCCAACGGAAAGATATATCCACCTGATCATTATATATTCCAGCTTCACTTTCTCTAATTACAGTTGCAAACCAGCCATAAGTCACCATAAATAAAAAAGCTAAACCCATAAGCATGATAGATGTACCAGAAGCATAACCATTCATATAATTAGCACCACCAACAAACAATACTATTATTGAAACAGTTGCCAAGAATGGCCAGCTTGATTCATGTGGTACGTAGTAACTATTAGATCCGCTCATAAATTAATCTCCTTATTTAGAACCCATTTGATCAGTTGTATTAAACATTGTATAGGACAATATTAATGTTCTAGTGTCATTAGGTAGTTCATTATCAATTATAAACTGAAGTGGTAGCTCCTTAGTCTCTAATCCATTTATTTGTTGCTGACTAAAACAAAAACATTCTATTTTTTTAAAGTATTCTGCATCCTCATGCGGTACAACACTAGGACTAGCAGTTGCATGCTTTACGGTTTCAGTATTATTCGTTAATGTATAAAATGTATTATTTATTTTACCAACTTGCACAATAATCTCTCTATCAATAGGTTCAAAAGTAAATGGAGCAGAATTAGCAACTGTAGATGTAAACTTCACTGTTACAAATCTCTCAGTAGGATTTTCTCTAACAGTCAACACTTTTGTTTGATTTGTCTTTCCATTTAGACCCGTAATCTCACAAAATATATCATACAGAGGTACTAACATATATGAAAACGAGAACATAAATAATGTAAAAAGTGTTAACGAAAGATATGTTTTTTTAAAACTACTCATTAGTCGACTTTAGGTGCTTCTTCAAATGAATGATAAGGAGGAGGAGATGATAATGTCCACTCTAATCCTTCAGCGCCATCCCAAACCTTATCTTCTGCAGTTACATCTTTTTTAAGCGTATTGAACAGAATATAAACAAATACTAGTTGAGATAAGCCAAAACCAAAAGCTCCTACAGATGCAATTGCATTAAAATCAGCAAATTGAACTGCATAGTCTGGAATCCTTCTAGGCATACCAGCTAATCCTACAAAATGCATTGGGAAGAAAGTTAAATTTACAAATATTGTTGTTAACCAAAAATGTAATTTTCCTAGCCCTTCGTTATACATTTTTCCGGTCCATTTAGGTAACCAATAATACACAGCTGCCATGATAGCAAAAACTGCCCCTGGAACTAATACATAATGAAAATGTGCTACCACAAAATACGTATCATGATATTGAAAATCAGCCGGTACCATTGCTAGCATTAATCCGGAAAATCCACCAATTGTAAATAAAACAATAAATGCTATGGCAAATAACATAGGCGTCTCAAAAGTCATGGATCCTCTCCACATAGTAGCAACCCAATTAAATACCTTCACTCCTGTAGGTATAGCGATAAGCATTGTTGTAAACATGAAAAATATTTCACCTGCTAATGGCATGCCAACAGTAAACATATGATGCGCCCAAACAATAAATGATAATAAGGCAATCGATGCTGTCGCATAAACCATAGAATCATAACCAAATAATCTTTTTCTAGAAAAAGCAGGAATTATCGTAGAGACAATTCCAAATGCAGGTAGTATTAAAATATATACTTCAGGATGTCCGAAGAACCAAAAAATATGTTGAAACATAACTGGGTCTCCGCCACCCGATGCTGTGAAGAACATTGTTCCAAAAAATTTATCAGTAAGAAGCATTGTTACTGCCCCTGCTAATACAGGCATAGATGCTATTAACAAGAAAGCTGTAATTAACCATGTCCAAACAAATATAGGCATTTTCATTAGTGTCATACCAGGGGCTCTCATATTAAGGATTGTTGCAATAACATTGATTGCACCTAATATTGATGATAAACCAAGCATATGTATAGCTAAAATTGTATATGGGAATGAGTCGCCGCCTTGCAGTGACAATGGTGGATATAATGTCCAACCAGCCGCTGGGCCACCACTATCCATAAATAAAGTACTTAGCATCATTGTAAATGCAAAAGGTAATATCCAAAAACTCCAATTATTTAATCTTGGTAGAGCCATATCAGGAGCACCAATCATAATTGGTAACTGCCAATTTGCTAATCCTACAAAAGCTGGCATTACAGCGCCAAAGATCATTACCAATGCATGCATAGTAGTCATTTGATTAAAAAATCCTGGTACAACTAACTGAAGACCAGGCTGGAACAATTCGGCTCTAATCACTAAAGCCATTAAACCACCAACAAAAAACATAATTAAACTAAACCATAAATACATGCTTCCTATGTCTTTATGATTAGTTGTTGTGATCCATCTCATAATACCAGTTGGAGTATGGTGGTGATCATCATGTAGTTTATCTATATTAGTACTCATAAAATTTTCCGTTTATTTATTTTTAGCAAATTTGTTAGTTTTTTGAATTCCTACCCATTTATAATATTCTGGCTTAGAAACCGCATGTACAACAATTGGCATAAATCCATGATCTTTCCCGCATAACTCAGCACACTGCCCTCTATACGTACCCGGCTCTTGTATATCAACCCAGATCTCATTAACGTATCCTGGTATTGCATCTTTTTTGCCACCTAATTCTGGTACCCACCATGCATGAATAACATCATTAGCTGTTAAAAGTATTCTCACTTTCGTGTTTATAGGCAGAACTACCGCATTATCTACATTACGTAGATAATTATTAACATTTTTGACATCAACACCAGAATTTAATCTTCTAGCTGTATTACTTTCTGTGTCAATTTTACTAAAAAAAGTTACGTTATCCTCTAAATACTCATATTGCCACATCCATTGGTACCCTGTTACCTTTAAAGTGATTTCTGAATCTCTCGTGTCTTCCATCATTATTAGTGCTTTCGTTGCTGGCACTGCCATTCCAACCAAGATAATAAACGGAATAACTGTCCAAATTATCTCAACTTTTGTGCTTTCATGAAATTTAGCAGGCTCATGACCTAGGGATTTACGATGGTAGATGATTGAATACAACATTGCACCGAATACAAGTATTCCTATAACAACAGTTATGTAAAAAATCAGCATATGCAAATCATATGCAACTTCACTTGTAGGAGTGACCCCTCTTGGCATATTTGTTTCCCATTCAGCAAATGCTGTAACTGGAAAAATAACCATTAATAAAATATTAGATATTCTCATTAATCATCCTTTATTTAATGAGCTTTATGATAACAAAATATTAGTATTTATGGAATTTCTAATTTAATAAAAATCAAATCTTTTTGATAGGAATAACCCTGTTTTGACTGTGATCAATATCTGTCTTTGACCTATTCCATGACATTCCATAAATCATTTCATAAGTAACTGGGAAATGACCATTATCCTTGTTTTTTGGATATGCTTGAGATAGAGACATGTATGACTTTTTACTTAAATATTTAGGTTCCTGCCCTATAACAGTGTTGGCACCTGTTTTTTTAAGGGAATTTAGTACTTCTTTGAAGGTTGGATACTCAATTGTTATTTCTTCTGAATCCATGACTGGATCATCAAACCCACATTTTAATAAAGAATCTCCGTACAGATGCATATCAGTAAAAGAGTTAATATGCTGTTCTAGATCTATGTGCTTATAAGCTTTTTGTAATTCTTGTAAAGTATTAGGGCCAACAGTTGTAAACATAAATATTCCATCGCTACACAAAGACTTTCTAACATCATAGAATATTTTCTCTACTTCCTCACACCAATGAAGCGTAAAACTAGATACTATTAAATCAAATGATGATGGCTTGAAAGGTAGACTCTCGATATCAGACACAACTAAATTGAAAGTAGAATTTTTCTCTCTGCACTCTAGAAGCATATTTTCCGCTAAATCTAAACAGGTTATACTTGATGAAGGAAATTTAGATGATAATAGCTCTGCTAAATATCCTGTGCCACTCCCTAAATCTAAAATATTTAATGGCTTAAATTTTAATAAGTCCAATCTTTCGATAATCCTTCTTCCCACTTCTCTTTGAACTATGGAATATTCGTCATATGAAATGGCTTTTATATTAAAGGCATGTTGAATTCTTTTTTTATAATACTTCATCTAACTCCGATAAATTTATTTATTAAAGTATATATTTCATCATTTCCAAACATAAAAGGTATGTGTCCGAGATCTGGAATTCTTTCCTCCTTGATAATATCATTATTTATTGTATGTACCTTTTTATAACTCACGAAACTATCTTCCTCAGTGTTAATCAAAAGTATATCTTTTTGTCTATCAAAAGCATAATTAATAGCGATAGGAGCCTTTAAATCATTTAAGTTTTCTAATAAGACAGAAGTATCGGGCAAGCTATTGTCAGAGAATATCTTTATGAGTCTTGAGTACTCAGTTTTATAATGTTTTGAATCCTTGACACACTCATATATGAATCTTTTCAAAGATTTACTTTTATCACTTTTTAATGATATCTGCAGGTCTCTTATACTATTTAAGTTCAAAGTATTATTAGATTTGTTTTTAATATCTAAGTTACAATTAATTAATATGAGTTTATCTATATTAGATTGATAACTCTGAAAACTATTTAATGCTAACAAACCTCCATATGAGTAGCCCACTATAATTGTATTTTTTTTAGCATTAGTAAAAATATTATCACAGTATTCTTGAGAATTAATATCTGATAGCAAGTTACCCCCGTACCCGGGGAAATCATGCATGTAAGTGTTAAATTTATTATAAAATAATTTATCTAAGCCTTGCCAAATACGCCTATCGAAGAGCCACCCATGTAAAAATATTATGTTCGAATCGTGCATATTATGTAAAGCTTGCTATTATTCATCTAATAATAATTATATATTAATCAGATGTTAGAAAATATATTCAACTCAGAAATGCTTATTATTTCTCTAGTACTTTATCTTATTGGTTCTATACCATTTGCCATTATAAGTTCAAAAATATTTAAATTACCAGATCCTAGGTCTTTTGGTTCACAAAATCCAGGAGCAACCAATGTTTTGAGGAGTGGTAATAAATATGCGGCCTTTTTGACATTAACAGGAGATGGGCTTAAAGGCTTTATACCTGTTTTTTTCTTGATGGAGACAAGTATTCAGCCATACCTAATTTACTTATTGTCATTTTTTTTACTAATTGGGCATGTTTTCCCTATCACATTAAACTTTAAAGGAGGAAAAGGTGTTGCCACTTCAATTGGCATTCTATTTTCAGTAAATATCATAGCAGCTACATTGTTGATTATAACTTGGTTATCAGTATATTATATTTTCAAAATATCCGGATTAGCCGCATTAATTGGATTTCTGCTATTACCATTATTTATGTTTGTGGCATCTGCTGGCATATATATGATAGCCATATCATTTGTTAATGTGTTATTTATATTTATGACTCATAAGAAAAATATCATGAACTTCTTATCAAACGAATCTTGAAGAGGGATTAGGGTTAATCTCAAGAGAAATGTCTTTCGTTTTTTTTGATGATTTCAACCAACCAATATAAGCTATCATTGCACCGTTATCTGTACTATATGCCATGTCTGGGAAAAATATTTTTTTTTCACCCTTCTCTAAATTACATCTCATTCGAAGTTTTTGATTAGCACTAACTCCTCCGGCAATTACTATATTCTCTATATTGTATTCTCTTGCAGCTTTTAAGGTTTTTGTAATCAAAACATCAATAATTGAATTTTCAAAGTCATAAGCAATCTCAGATATGATTAAGTCATTCAACTCAAGTTTATTGATTAATTGTGTAACATTTGTTTTTAGACCACTAAAACTAAAATTATAACAATTTGTTTTAATCATGGGTCGCGGAAATTTGTAAGATGACTTATTCGTATTAGCAGCGGCTTTTGAAATCTCTGGGCCACCCGGATAAGCTAGTCCTAGATGCCGGGCTACTTTATCGAAAACTTCCCCAGCAGAATCATCAAGCGTTTTACCAAGAACCTTGTAATCTGAATTGGCTTTAACCAAAGTTAATATTGTATGACCGCCAGACACTAATAGCGAAATAAATGGTAAATTCAAGTTTTTTTCTGTAATCATGGGTGAAAAAATATGTGCTTCCAGATGATCTACTTCTATAGATTTAATTTTAAGCGACCAAGCTAGAGATTTTGCAAAAGATGCCCCTGTTAACAAAGGTCCTAATAGACCAGGGCCATTAGTAAATGCAATTAAATTAATATTATGAAGAGAAATTTTATTTTGACTTAATAATTGATCAAGTAAAGGGACTAATTTTAAAACATGATCTCTTGAGGCTAATTCTGGAACAACTCCTCCATATTTTCCATGTATATCATGCTGTGAATTGACAATATGGCCTATCATCCCTTTTTCTGAATCAAATAATGCTAAACCTGTCTCATCACAAGAGGATTCTATGCCCAAAACTATCATGTAGACCTCAAAGTTACTCTAAATCTATTGCTTTATTAATATAATCAAGTAATATTACGCCATTATAAACTATTTTAGAAATTTTTATGCCAAGTGTACGAATTAGAGAAAACGAGCCATTTGAAATTGCCTTAAGAAGGTTCAAAAGAGGCTGTGAAAAAGCAGGGATCCTAACTGAAACTCGCAGAAGAGAGTTCTATGAGAAACCTACAGCTATGAGAAAACGGAAAGACGCTGCTGCAACAAAGCGACATAAGAGAAAGGTAAGTATGTCTGCGATAAGAAAAAAACCTCCATACAAAAAATTCTAAGTTATTGATGTCTGATCAATCTACTAAATCAAAAATTAAAAAAGATCTTATTAGTTTCATGAAGTCCGGTGAGAAAGACAAGGTTGAGATTCTTAGGTACGCCTCATCTTTTATAAAACAGGAAGAAAAAGACAAAAATATAATTCTTTCTGAAAGTCAGACAATCCAAATTATTAAAAAAGTCCTTAAGAGAAATCAGGAATCATTTGATCAGTTTACAAAAGCTGGTAGAACTGATTTAGCAGATAAAGAAAAAAAAGAAATGGACATTATTGGTATATATTTACCTGAAGAGATGACTGAAGATGCAATAATAGATGCAGTAAAAGAATCAATAGTAAATTGTCAGGCTAGTTCCATTAAAGACATGGGAAAAGTCATGGCTGATGTTAAAAAACTTCATGGTGATAATGCGAATATGTCGTTAGTAAGTAAGTATGTTAGAGAATTTTTAAACAATTAATTAGTTTAAATTAAAAGCAAAGATCTGTAATAAGCTAGTTATCTGACATATATATAGTATAATTTGAAGTCATTATGGATAAAAATCTTCAATTTCTAGAACTAAAACGTATGGACCCAAAGGTTACCCCTGCACCTACAAGGTTAAAAGATTATAAAGAAATATATGGTCACTACACCATTAAACAAGCGAGCGAACAATCTGGTCGATGTATTGAGTGTGGAAATCCTTATTGTGAATGGAAATGTCCTGTCCATAATTATATACCTCAATGGTTAAAATTAATTTCTGAAGACAGATTATTAGAGGCAGCTGACTTATCACATCAAACAAATTCTCTTCCAGAAATTTGTGGGCGGATATGCCCTCAAGATCGTCTATGCGAAGGAGCTTGTACTCTGAATGATGGATTTGGAGCTGTAACAATAGGCAGTATCGAAAAATATATTACCGATGAAGCTTTAAAACAAGGGTGGAAGCCTGATCTATCAAATGTCATTCCTACAAAATTTAAAGTGGGTATAATTGGAGCCGGTCCGGCAGGTCTAGCATGTGCAGATGTTCTCTCACGAAAAGGTATTAAAGCTGTTATTTATGATAAGTATGAAGAAATTGGTGGGTTATTAACATTTGGCATCCCTCCATTTAAACTTGATAAAGACATAGTGCTCAAAAGGAAAAAAATTTTAGAAGGAATGGGTGTTGAGTTTGTGCTGAATACTAATATTGGCAAAGATATAAGCTTTGAAAAATTTTCATCTATGTATGATGCTATTTTTTTAGGAATGGGAACCTACACATATATGAAAGGTGGTTTTTTAGGTGAAGACTTGCAGGGAGTATATGATGCCCTGCCATATTTAAATTCAAATATTAGAAGGTTAATGAAATCCAAAAATAATGAATATATTGATATGAAAGGTAAAACCGTATTAGTCTTAGGTGGCGGTGACACCGCTATGGATTGCAATAGAACGGCAAAAAGACAAGGTGCTAAAAAAGTTTATTGTGCATATAGAAGGAATGAAGAAAATATGCCTGGATCAAAAAGAGAAGTTAAAAATAGTAAAGAGGAAGGAATTGAATTTTTATGGAACATGCAACCAATAGAGATCATCGGAAACGACAAAGTTGAGGGTGTAAAATTTGTAAAAACCAAATTACAGAAAACAGATATTCGTGGAAGAGAGATTCCAGTAGTTATTGAAGGTTCGGAACATACTATCAAAGCTGATCATGTCATCATGGCGTTTGGTTTTAGACCAAATCCCCCATCTTGGTTAACAAAAAATAAAGTAAAAACAGATGAAATTGGTAGAGTGATCATTAACAGTAAATCTAAATATTCTCACCAAACTAATAATCCAAAAATATTTTCAGGCGGTGATATGGTAAGAGGCTCTGATTTAGTCGTTACAGCTGTATTTGAAGGAAGAAATGCTGCGGATGGAATATCAAAGTTCTTAAATGACTCTATACAGAAGAAATTAAATGCCATTAACTCCTGATTATCTTCTTTTAAAAGCCATAAGGAATGAGCCCATAGACAGGACACCCATATGGATAATGAGACAAGCAGGGAGATATCTTCCGGAATATATTAATCTTAAAAATAAAGCAGGTGGTTTTATAAATTTAGTGAAAAACCCTGAGTTAGCATGCGAAATAACTCTACAACCACTAAAAAGATTTGAGTTAGATAGCGCTATAGTCTTTTCTGATATTTTGGTAGTAGCAGATATGATGGGTATTAAACTTAGCTTTGTTGAAAATAAAGGTCCGGTCTTCGACAAAGTGATTAGAACAGAAAAAGACCTCGATAATATAGAACAAATACATAATATTGAAAAATTAGACTATGTCTTTAATACTATTAAATTATTAAAAAAAGAGTTATCAGGGAAAAAACCATTAATTGGTTTTATTGGAAGTCCATGGACTGTTGCTACATATATAATAGAAGGAAATTCCTCAAAAACGTTTGCTAATGTCAGAAAGATGCTTGAAGGTGATGAAAAACTTCTTCATGGAATACTAGATATGCTCACTAATATAAGTATTAGTTATTTGAATAAGCAAATTGAGGCTGGTATAGATGTCGCCATGATATTTGATACATGGGGAAGTTTGTTAAATGATGAGCAGTATGAAAAGTTTTCTTTAAGATACATAAATAAGATTAAGCATTCCATATCAAATCAAGATATACCGCTGATATATTATGTTAGAGAAACCGATAAAAAACTAGAAGCGCTTAAAAGCCTTAATATAGATGTACTTGGCATTGATTCAACAACGGAAATTGGTGTTATCAAAAAACAAATTGGAGATAAATTTGCTCTACAGGGTAATCTAGATGTGAATATCCTTAAAAAGGATGAAAAAGATATTATTATAGAAATTAAAAAAATATTAACAAGCTATGGGTCTAATAGCGGTCATGTATTTAACCTTGGAACTGGAATCACTCCTGATATTAATCCCGATAAAGTTAAGATTCTTATTGATAATCTTGCGGACATAAGTAGCAAAATTAATGTAAAATAAAATTATGGATTTTAAAAATATATTCATAGTTGGGTCAATGGGTTCCGGAAAAACATCCATAGGAAAAATACTAGCAAAAAATAATCATTTATCTTTTCTTGATACAGACCATGAAATAATAAGGCGCTGTGGTTATAGTATTCCTGATATTTTTGAGAAGTTTGGTGAAGAATATTTTAGAGAATTAGAGACTGAGCAATTAAAGGAAATGTATGGTATGAAAGATCATGTTGTTTCAACAGGAGGAGGAATAATTCTACAGAAACAAAACATAGAACTAATAAAAGATCTTGGTATTATCATATTTCTAGACATCAGCATTAACTCTCAAATAGATAGAGTAAAGAACAGAAAAAATAGACCACTAATAAATGACAATAATTTAAAAGATAATTTATTATCTTTAAAAAAAACAAGGGATCCTGTTTATAAAAAAATTTCTAACTATATAATAGATGTATCTGAAAAAGAAAGAGGCCAGATCGTTACTGAAATACAAGAAATAATATGAAAAAGATTTTATTTAAAATTGATGGAAGAAAAATACCTATTTTTGTAGGTCATAATGTATGCGGTAAAGCATCCATTTCTAAATATATTGATTATAAAGACATTGTTATAATAACTAATACTAAAATAGCCAAACTTCATCTAAAGAAACTCGAGAAATCTTTAAAAAGCTTTAATGTAAAAACTCTTATATTTCCTGATGGAGAAAAATATAAAAATATCTCGTCATTAAATAAAATTCATGATTTTTTAATTAAAAGTAAATTCAACAGGAATTTAACTGTGATTGCTTTGGGTGGGGGAGTTATAGGTGACCTTGCTGGCTTTGCGTCAGATACTTTCCTTAGAGGTGTAAACTTAATTCATATCCCCACAACATTATTAGCTCAAGTAGATTCTTCGATTGGAGGAAAGACAGGAGTTAACCATAAATATGGTAAAAACCTAATAGGTAGTTTCAAACATCCCGTGGCAATATTTATTGATATAAGTTATTTAAAAACACTTCCACAAAAAGAATATATTTCAGGATTATCTGAAGTTGTTAAATATGGGGCAATTGGTGATAGAGCATTTTTAAGATGGTTAAACACAAACTCTAAACTAATATTAGAAAGAGATCCGGATAGTTTAGTTAAATTAATTATAATGTCTGTTAAAGCGAAAGTTTCTGTTGTTCAAAAAGATGAGAAAGAGTCAAATATCAGAGCTCATCTTAATTTTGGACATACTTTAGGGCATGCTATAGAGTCATCACTAAATTACAAAGGAATCAGTCATGGAGAAGCAGTGAGCATAGGGATGCTATTTGCCTCAGCAATATCTGTGGAAAAGAGTGATTTAAAAATTGATGAATTTAACCTTATAGAAAATACATTGGCTAATTTCTCTCTACCAGTAAGAATACCCTCTTCTATTCCAGGCGCTAAAATTTTGCAAAATATGACATATGATAAAAAAAATAAGAAGGGTAAAATAAATTTTGTTCTACTCACATCGATTGGTTCATGCTGCCTGAATGACCATATTGATGACAGGTATATATTAGGATTGCTTAAAACTTTTCAATCATAAATGCATAAATAATATGCTAATATCTAACTGATATGAAAAATAAGTTTAAACATAGCCAAGACGGTCTTTATAACCCTATATTTGAGAGGGACAACTGTGGTTTTGGTCTAATAACTCAAATGGATGATACTCCATCTCACTGGGTCATAGACACAAGTATTAAGGCACTCCAGAGACTGACTCATAGAGGAGCAATTTCTGATGATGGTAAAACCAGTGATGGCTGCGGGTTATTGATAAAAAAACCAGATTCATTTTTCAGATCTATAGCCAAAGGCATGGGCATAGAGTTAGGTTTAAATTATGCATTTGGACCTGTTTTTTTAGATGAAAGTAATCAAAAAAAATGTATGGAAACACTACATTTTCAATTAAGAAAACTAGGATTAAATGTCGAAGGCTGGAGAAGTGTTCCTATTAATAAAGATGCATGCGGGAAAGATGCTCTTTCAAGCTTACCAATAATTAAACAAGTTGTAGTTACTGCTCCAGACAAAATGATAGAGTCCGAATTTGAAAAAAAATTATATATTGCTAGAATACAAGCGGAAAAAATTTTATCTGATGATACTAGTTTTTATATGCCTAGTCTTTCCTCCAGAGTGATTTCTTACAAAGGTTTAATAATATCGGATCATATTAAAGATTTTTATCCTGATTTAACTAATAGAGAAATGAAAACCTCTTTATGTGTTTTTCATCAAAGATTTTCAACCAACACATTACCTCAATGGAAATTAGCTCAGCCATTTAGATATCTTGCGCATAATGGGGAAATCAATACTATCCAAGGAAATAGGAACTGGTATTTAGCAAGACGTAATAAACTTAATATTGAATCTCTCCCAGAACTAAACAAGCTTCATCCATTAATCTCTAGATCTGATTCTGATTCATATACCCTAGATAATATGCTTGAGTTACTATTGGCAGGCGATATGGGAATTTTTAGAGCCATGAGAACCTTAATGCCTCCAGCTTGGCAAAATAATAAAAATATCGATGAAAAATTAAAAGCATGTTATGAATATCATTCTATGCATATGGAGCCATGGGATGGTCCAGCAGGTATTGTTCTCACAGATGGAAGATATGCTGCATGCGCATTAGATAGAAATGGTTTAAGACCAGCAAGATATGTTATAACAAAAGATCGCCATATAACATTGGCATCTGAAATTGGTGTTTATGATTATGATAGTAAAGATATTCTAGAAAAAGGAAGACTAGCTCCAGGTGAAATGTTAGCTGTGGATACAGAAAAAGGCGAAATTTTACTAACAGATCAAATAGATCATATATTAAAAGATAGACACCCTTATTTATCGTGGCTAAAAAAACATTCTGTAAAAATACCTAGTTTTGATAATAAAAAAGAAGAACCATTGAATTTTACGACAAATGAATTACTTGTATTTAAAAAATCTTTCGCAGTTTCTTTTGAAGAAGAAAAAGAAATAATAGCCCCATTAGCAGAGATCGGGCAAGAAGCAACTGGATCTATGGGGGACGATACTCCTATGCCAGTTTTATCAAAATATAATAGATCCATATTTGACTATTTCAGACAACAGTTTGCTCAAGTAACAAATCCTCCTATAGACCCATTAAGAGAGGCAAGCGTAATGTCACTTGAAGTGTGCTTTGGCAAAGAAAGAAATTTATTTGAAGAATCATCCAAGCATGCAGATAGATTAATACTTAGATCACCGGTTTTAGATAGACAAACATACTTGTCTATACTGGAATCAAAACAAAAAAAATATCCTCATGATATTATTGATTTAAATTATGATGCATCATTAGATTTAGAAGAAGCTATTAATACAATATGTGATCGTGCAATAAGAAGTGCTAAAAAAGGGAACATAACAATTGTATTATCTGATAAAAAAATAAGTAAAAACCAATTAATAATTCCAGCACCAATGGCTATAGGGGCGGTTCATCATAAATTAATAGATGCAGGGTTAAGGTGTGATACAAATCTAATCATAGAAACAGGATCTGCGAGGAATCCTCATCACTATGCTGTATTACTAGGTTATGGTGCAACAGCTATTTATCCATATTTAGCATACGAAATACTAAATGAAATGGTTGGTAAAAATAAAATATCTATAAAAAAATATGGTGAATCTGTAGGAAATTATATAAAAGGAATAAATAAAGGCATATTAAAAATAATGTCGAAAATGGGGATATCTTGCGTCTCTAGTTATAGAGGAGCACAATTATTCGAAGTTGTAGGATTAGATGAAAAAATTGTTAACCTTTGTTTCAAAGATACTATTAGTCGTATTTCCGGCTCAGATTTTTCTGACATTCAAAAAGACTTAGAAGAAAATAGAATTATTGCATGGGATATCTCTAAAGAAATAAAAACTGGGGGTCTTTTAAAATATGTTCATGATGAGGAACATCATGATTATAATCCAGATATTGTTAAATCTCTGCAGGAGTGTGTGAGTACTGGTAACTATGAAGATTATAAGAAATATGCTGATCTTGTTAATGGGAGAAATCCAAGTTTTATGCGAGATTTATTATCTCTAAAATCAACAACACAAAAAATCTCGATAGGAAAAGTTGAGTCTATCAAGAAAATCTTTCATAGGTTTGACACAGCTGGTATGTCCTTAGGTGCCTTGTCACCTGAAGCACATGAAGCATTAGCGATTGCAATGAATACTCTTGGTGGACGTTCTAATTCAGGTGAAGGAGGAGAAGATAAGCAAAGATTTAATACAAATAAGACTTCTAAAATTAAGCAAGTAGCATCTGGAAGATTTGGTGTTACACCTCACTATCTTGTGAATGCAGAAGTGATTCAGATAAAAATTGCACAAGGCGCAAAACCTGGCGAAGGTGGTCAGCTCCCAGGCGATAAAGTCAATGATATGATTGCAGAACTAAGGTTTTCTGTTCCTGGTGTAACATTAATCTCGCCTCCACCACATCATGATATATATTCAATTGAAGATCTAGCCCAGCTTATCTTTGATCTTAAACAAGTAAATAACAAGGCTTTGATATCCGTTAAATTAGTTTCACAAGCAGGTGTTGGCACTATTGCAGCTGGTGTTGCTAAAGCATATGCAGATCTAATCACCATTTCTGGATATGATGGAGGAACTGGTGCTAGTCCACTAACATCTGTTAAATATGCAGGAAGCCCATGGGAATTAGGTATAAGTGAAGCACATCAAACTTTAATGATGAATAATTTAAGACATAAAGTTAGATTACAAACAGATGGTGGATTGAAAACAGGATTAGATATTGTAAAAGGAGCAATGCTAGGTGCGGAGAGTTTTGGGTTTGGAACATCTGTAATGGTTGCCTTGGGTTGTAAATATTTAAGAATATGCCATTTAAATAACTGTGCGACCGGAGTTGCTACCCAAAATAAAATACTACGTATGAAACACTTTAGTGGAAGCCCAGACAGAGTTGTAAATTATTTTAAATTTGTTGCCCAAGATGTTAGGGAGATTCTTGCAGATTTAGGATTTTCATCACTAAGCGAGATTATTGGTAGAACAGATTTACTGAAACAAGTTAAAGGTAAAACAAACAAACATAAAAAGCTTGACCTGAAAAAGTTACTATTTTCGGTTAAAAATGGTAGTCCAAAATATTGTACTAAAAAATCTAATAATCCTTTTGATAAAGCTATTTTAGCGAAAAAGATACTAAAGGATGCTTTCCCGTTTATAAAGAAAAAGGAGAAAGCAACTCTATCTTATAAGATAAAAAACTTTAACAGAAGTATTGGTGCAAATGTATCAGGAGAAATTGCTCGTCTGTATGGTAATTATAGTTTAAAGTCTAGCCCTATAATATTAAAGCTCGAGGGGACAGCTGGACAAAGCTTAGGTGCATGGAATGCGGGTGGTTTAAATATTATTTTAACTGGTGATGCAAATGACTATGTAGGCAAAGGAATGGCTAGTGGCAAAATCATTGTGAAGGTACCAAAAATATTAAAAGAAGCAGCAAAAAAAATGATTATTATCGGTAATACTTGTCTATATGGAGCTACAGGAGGAAAACTCTTTGCTGAGGGTATTGCAGGAGAAAGATTTGGTGTCAGGAACTCAGGATGCACAGCTGTAATAGAAGGTAGTGGGGATCATACGTGTGAATATATGACCGGAGGAGCTGTTATTATACTAGGAGAAACAGGTGATAACTTTGGAGCAGGCATGACTGGAGGTTTATCTTTTGTTTATGATAAAGATAATACTTTTGATAAAAAAATAAATAACGAATCTGTGGAAATTGCAAAACTTTCAGAATCAATATTCACAGAGCATAAAAAATACTTATTAAAATCTTTAAAAGAGTACTATAAAGATACAGATAGCTATGTTGCAAAATCAATCATTTCAAAATTTAATGAAGAGATTAATAAATTTGTTATTGTAAAACCAAAAGCTTCTGATTATAAAAGTTTACTAGCGATATTAACAAAGGCTGCATAAGATGAGCAGTCTTGATAGAGCATTTATAGATGATTTGCTATCTAGAATTGATATTGTTGAAGTAATAGGAAATGCCATTCAACTAAAAAAACATGGTAATGGGTTCAAAGGCCTCTGTCCATTTCATTCTGAGAATACTCCCTCATTTAACGTATCTAATACAAAACAGTTTTATCATTGTTTTGGATGCGGTGCATCTGGAGATGTAATTAAATTCTTAAGAGAGCATGATGGATTGACATTTATTGAAGCAATTGAAAAGTTAGCTTATATGGCTAATGTAGAGATGCCTAAAGGAAATACAAACAAAAGAGATACCAGTAAAACTCTATTGGACACAAATCAATTGGTTAATGAACAATTTTCAAAAAATCTAGCAAACGATACAAATGCGAAAACATATTTATCAAAGAGAAATATTAATCAAAATATGATTGATGATTTTAGTATTGGTGTATCAAAAGATAGCTGGGATAGTATTACAGAGTTATTAGGTAAAATACAGAAGATAAAAGAAGGCTTAGAACTTGGACTATTAGTTAAAAATAAAGATAAAATATATGATCGTTTTAGAAATAGAATAATGTTTCCAATTAGAAATACATCTGGAAATATTATTGCATTTGGAGGACGGGCTTTGAGCAAAGATGATAATGCTAAATATATTAATTCACCTGAGTCAGGATTATTTTATAAAAGTTCTGAGTTATATGGATTATTTGAATCTAAGCAATATATAAATAAAGTAGATCAGATAATTGTTGTAGAAGGTTATACGGATGTAATCGCACTTCACCAAAATGGAATTAAAAATGCAGTCGCTGCTCTTGGCACTGCATTTACAAAGTTTCATATTAATAAACTTCTAAGATATAGCAAGAATATAGTCTTTTGTTTTGATGGCGATCTTGCTGGGCAGAAAGCAGCATGGAAAGCTTTGGATAACTGTCTTTCAGAAATAAGAGATGGAGTGAATATTGGATTTAGCTTTATAGCAAATGGTAAAGATCCAGATGAGCTATGTAATGAAAATATAAGTATGTTCAAAGACACTATCACTAATAATGTCGCTTTATCAGAATTTATGTTTAATACTATTGGAAAAGACTTAGATTTAAAAAAAGTTGAAGATAAAACAGCTTTTGTAAAAAATATGATTCCATTAATAGAGAAGATTCCAAATGGATTATATAAAAAACTATTGAAGGAAAAATTACTTAATATAACAAAGCTTTCAGAAGCTGATTTATTTTCGAAAGCAAAAGTCATAGATAATAAAAAAACTATTAAAAATAATCAGATTCCAAATAAATTAGGGACAACAGATTCTTTGGTTTTATCAATATTTTTGGAACATCCGGAATTATTAGCAAGCTTCGAAAATCAAATTATTAATTTAATACAGAATGAGGATGTAAGAGAAATGCTTGGCATGATAAAAAACTTGAAAGTTAACAATACATTTCAGTTAAATAAGTTTCTCGAAAATGATGGGGTGAAAAAAGATTTATTTTTAAGATATTCTTCAGAAAAAATTATGTATACAGATATAGAGTCTGCTAAACAAACTATTAGCTCTATAATTAATAATATAAAAGAAAAAAGTCAAGAATCTCAGTATTTTGACATACTTAGAAAGTTTTCAAATGGAGAAGACTTATCTGATAATGAAAAAGGGATACTTAAAAGTTTCAAAAAGTGACAATTCCCTTAGATAATGACTTAATTTAATGATATATTAGTTTGGAATTAAAATATCATGAAAGATAATTACCTATTTACATCTGAAAGCGTATCACCTGGTCACCCAGACAAATTAAGTGACCAACTATCTGATGCGGTGCTAGATTATGTGCTTGAGTCAGATAAAGATTGTCGTGTAGCTTGTGAAGTCTTAACTAAAGGAAAAAAAGATACTGCGGGCACAATAGTTGTCGCTGGTGAAATTTCAACTTCCAAATCATTAGAATTCGATGAAAAACTTAGGAAAGTAATATGTGATATTGGTTATGACTCAAATGATTTAGGATTTAATGGAAATAGCTGTGAAATTGTTAAGTTTATAAATCAACAGTCAGCTGACATCAAAATGGGTGTTGATAGAGAAGATAAGAGAAAACAGGGTGCAGGAGATCAAGGGTTAATGTTTGGTTATGCCTCCAATGAAACAGAAGTTTTAATGCCTGCTCCAATATATTTTTCTCATAGACTTGTCGAAAAACAAGCTGAACTTCTAAAATTAAAGAAAGTAAGCTGGTTAAGACCTGATGCCAAAAGCCAAGTTACTTTTTTATATGAAAATAATAAACCTAAAGAATTAGATACCATTGTCTTGTCAACTCAACATGATAGCTCAGTAAATCTCGAACAAATTAGAGAATTTGTTATTGAAGAGATTATTAAGAAAACGATACCAGAAAAATATCAAACTAAAAATACAAAAATCTTCGTAAATCCAACAGGAAACTTTATAGATGGTGGACCAATGGGTGACTGTGGATTAACAGGTAGAAAAATAATTGTTGATACATATGGTGGTATGGCTAGACATGGTGGAGGAGCCTTTTCTGGAAAAGATCCATCTAAAGTTGATAGATCAGCAGCATACATATCAAGATATGTTGCTAAAAATATTGTTGCTTCTGGATTAGCTGATAAATGTGAAATACAATTATCTTATGCAATTGGAATAGCTAAACCTACATCAGTTTCAGTAGATACATTTGGCACTGGGAAAATTAGTGATATTGAGATTTCTAGAGTAATCAATGAAGTCTTTGACTTAACCCCATATGGAATAACTGAAACACTTGATTTATTGAATAGAAAATATCAGCCAACTGCTGCTTTTGGACATTTTGGACGAGAAGGAGAAAATTTTACTTGGGAACAGACAGACAAGATTGCTATACTTAAAGACGCATTATAAAAAAGAATATACTAGGGAAAACATTATGAAAACTGATGAAATTAAAAAAATTGGAACGGACTATAAAGTTGCAGATATATCACTTGCAGAATTTGGTAAAAAAGAAATCAAAATAGCTGAAACTGAAATGCCTGGTTTAATGGCCCTCAGAGAAGAATATAAAGGAAAAAGTCCCCTTAAAGGTGCAAGGATTATCGGTTGCCTTCATATGACTATTCAAACTGCTGTTTTAATTGAAACCTTGGTAGATTTAGGCGCTGATGTTCGCTGGTCATCTTGCAATATATTTTCAACACAAGATCATGCGGCTGCAGCAATTGCTAGCCAAGAAATTCCCGTATTTGCGTGGAAAGGAGAAACTGAAGAAGAATATAGGTGGTGTATTGATCAATCTATTAACGGATTGGATGGATGGAAACCAAATATGCTATTAGATGATGGTGGTGATTTAACAGGAATTATACATGAAGATCATGCGAATCTTTTAGAAGATATTTTAGGAGTATCTGAGGAAACAACAACTGGTGTTCATCGTCTCTATGAAATGGAAAAAAATAATGAGCTTAAAATGCCAGCAATGAATGTTAATGATTCTGTCACTAAGTCAAAATTTGATAATCTTTATGGTTGTAGAGAATCGTTAGTTGACGGGATTAAAAGAGCCACAGATACTATGATAGCTGGAAAAATAGCTGTTGTATGCGGTTATGGTGATGTAGGTAAAGGTTCAGCTGGCTCTCTTAGAGGTCTAGGAGCAAATGTTCTTATTACTGAAGTTGATCCTATATGCGCTTTACAAGCATCAATGGAAGGCTACAAAGTTGTTGATATGAATGACTATATTGAAGAAATCGATATATTTGTTACTGCTACCGGTAATTTTAATGTAATTGACCATGATCAAATGGTTAAAATGAAAAATGGTGCAATAGTATGCAATATTGGTCACTTTGACAATGAGATTGATGTTGAGGGACTAAAAAAATATGAATGGGAAAATATTAAACCACAAGTTGATCATATAATATTTCCAGATGGTAAAAGAATAATTCTTTTAGCAGAAGGAAGATTGATTAACCTTGGATGTGCTACCGGCCACCCTAGTTTTGTAATGTCATGCTCATTCACAAACCAAGTAATGGCTCAAATAGAGTTATGGGAAAACCATAAGAAATATGAAAATAAAGTTTATGTGTTACCTAAAGATCTTGATGAAAAGGTAGCTAGACTTCACTTAGACAAACTTGGTGTTAAGTTAACTAAGTTAACCAAAGAACAAGCAGACTATATAAGTGTTAACGAACATGGTCCATATAAGAAGGATACTTATAGATATTAAATTTGATATCTTTCTACCAATAGTTTACTAAATGTCTAAAAAAGAACGTAATACTTTTCTCAATCTTGTGAAAAGAGATTTAAAGGTTGTATGGCATCCATGCACCCAAATGAAAGATCATGAAAAAATTCCACTAATACCTATTAAAAAGGGTAAAGGTATATGGCTGGAAGATTATGATGGTAATCAATATATAGATGCTATAAGTTCTTGGTGGGTAAATATTTTTGGGCACTCCAATCCTTATATAAATAATCAAATATCAAAACAGCTTGATAACCTCGAACATGTATTATTGGCAGGATTTACTCATGAACCAGCGATAGACCTTGCCGAGAGATTAGTCAAATTATCACCTCCTAAAATTAAGAAATGCTTTTTTACAGACAATGGCTCTTCAGCAGTAGATGCAGCGATGAAAATGAGTTACCACTATTGGAAAAATAAAGGATTTAAGAAGAAATCAAAATTTATATCTTTGTCAAATAGTTATCATGGAGAAACATTAGGGTCATTGTCAGTATCGAATATTGACTTATATAAAAAAACCTATGAAGAATTAATGATAGATACCATAGTAGTTGAATCACCAGATTGTTACTTAAAAAATGAAAAGCATACAGACAAACAGCATACTGAAATCATGTTTGATAAAATGCTAAAAACTATAGAAAATAATCATAAGGAGGTATGTGCTGTGATAATTGAACCGCTTGTTCAATGCGCAGGTTATATGAGAATGTATCATCCAATTTATTTAAAGTTATTAAGAGAAGCCTGTGATAAATACAATATCCATTTAATTGCGGATGAAATTGCAGTAGGGTTTGGTAGGACGGGAACTATGTTTGCTTACGAGCAAAGTAAAATTACACCTGATATAATCTGCCTATCAAAGGGAATTACGGGTGGATATATGACTCTATCAACTATTCTCACAACTAATAACATATATGATGCTTTTTATGATGAATATACAAAGTTAA
>Ga0233439_10000892_pt1 | contig 40761 bp, 44 predicted proteins | sample SI_123_September_6_FD_182713 | JGI IMG/M metagenome (GOLD analysis project Ga0233439, IMG submission 182713) | Seawater microbial communities from Saanich Inlet, British Columbia, Canada - SI_123_September2016_100_MG | ecosystem: Environmental > Aquatic > Marine > Inlet | place: Canada: British... | reverse complement strand
AACTGGAAGAACCCGAGCAATTCAAAATTCTCAAACTTTCTTATAAAAGTAAATTATTCGGCAAAACATTTGAGGCTTTTTATTTTGATGAGTTTGATCCTAGAAACGGGGGATATTTTGATAGTGAGGGAAATGAAATTGCTCAGCGTATTGTAGAGGCGCAGAGTCCTATTCGGCAATATATTGAAATTACTTCTCTGCCTGGGGATTTTCGCAAGGGAATAGGGGGGCACTCTGGAACAGACTTTAAAGCCGAAGTGGGAACTCCCATTTTTTCAGGTTTTGCTGGAAAAGTTACCCGCACCAACTGGAATGTGCGGGCAAATGGCTATTGCGTGGAAATTGACCATCCAAAACTGGGAATCAAAACTCTCTATCTCCATTTGAGTCGGGTAAAAGTCAAACCGGGTCAAATCATTCAGGCGGGCCAGCAGATTGCAGAATCGGGGAACACTGGGAGAACCTTTGCTCCCCACCTGCACTATGAGATCCAAAAGCGGAAAAATAGAAAAATAATATATAATCCCTTCACCTTCAAGCATCATAAAAGTTATACTCGCAAAATTCCCTCTCAGCATTACCCGACTTTCCAAAAAACCGTAGAGCTCTATAACTCTGCGATAAAGGAAAGCTGACCACTAGCCAGTATGACACCGTACTTGAGATAATTGGCCTTAATCTTCATGCCCGAAAGGGATATAAATTGCTCTAGCTTAATTGGACGAGCAATAGTAAAACTTGGTTTAGCGAGCTAAGCTTCCCGGTGGGTAGCTATAGCTCATTTAGCCGATAATAAGGGTTGATAGCCGATCCCTTCGGGGCAGGAAAGCGATGGAAGAAATCATGGCTACTGGCCCCACACCAGGTGGAGGGCTATGCTTCAGGGGGGTTTTCTGTGAAAAAAAAACGAAAGCGAGGCAAAGGGAAAAAGCAAATTCGCATTCGTATAGGAAAAGTTATTTTTGATATTTTTTTATGCTTTGTGGCTCTTACGATAATCCCTGTTCTTTTTTTCAGGTTTGTAAATCCTCCCACAACACCCTTGATGTGGATACGCTGGGTGGAAAGCGATAGCCAGCAAAACCTTCCTCGAAGTCTGAATACCTGGATGCCCTTTGAAAAGGTTTCACCGAACCTTCTTAAAGCGGTTATTAGTGCTGAAGATCAGAAATTTTTTACCCACGATGGGTTTGACTGGTTGGCCATCGAATATGCGATTCATACTAACTTCACAACAGATCGGAAAGTGGGAGCCAGCACAATTTCCATGCAAACTGCTCGAAATGTCTTCCTGTGGCAAGGCAGGACTTGGTTAAGAAAATTGTTGGAAAGTTATTTTACAGTACTAATTGAATTTTTTTGGAGTAAGCAGAGAATCCTTGAAGTCTATGTGAATGTGATTGAATGGGGGGATGGCGTATTTGGTTGTGAACAGGCGGCTCAGCGTTATTTTCAGCAGTCGTCTACAATTCTATCTCCCGTTGAATCAGCCTGGATGGCGGCTGTATTGCCACTTCCTCGCCACTGGACACAGAGACCCACCCCTGCACATGTGCAGGCTAGACAACTCAAGATTTTGGATGCTATGCCAAATATACGAATCATAAAAAAATGATCAAGATCGAGATTTCTAAAACGCTCCAATCAAAGATTCGAAAAGGATACCCCTGGGTTTTCAGGTATCAGATTCAAAACATGATCCCTGAAGAGAGACAGGAGCATCTGGGGGTAGTTTACGATCATAAAAACCGTTTTTTGGCAGTGGGTTTGTGGGATCCCTGTTCAGACCTTTGTTTCAGAGTGTTGAATCTGGGGGCACCAAAGGAAATTAGCAGTGATTTTTTTCGGGAGCAGCTTCAGTCAGCCGTAAAAATCCGGGAAGATCTAAAATCTCAAGGTACAACGGGATATCGAGTAATTAATGGGGAAAATGACAGGTTTCCAGGGCTGGTGCTGGATCGTTATGAAGACACTCTGGTATTGAAATTATACACCGCAAGCTGGTTTCCTTTTTTGGATGAGCTTTGTGAATTATTTCAAAAAGAATTTAAAAGCCAGCAGATTGTTTTGCGTTTATCCCGGAATGTGGACAAGTTTTTAAATGATAAATCCAAATACCGGGATGGACAGGTTTTGTATGGCAACAAGAACTCGGGCTGGGTGCAGTTCAAGGAAAACGGATTAAAGTTTGTCGCGGATGTGATTGAAGGGCAAAAAACCGGATTTTATCTGGACCAAAAGGATAACCGGTTAAAAATAATGAAAATGGCAAAAGGTTTATCCGTATTGAATGTGTTCAGTTATTCGGGAGGCTTTTCGGTTTATGCTTTGGTGGGAGGGTGCGATTCTGTGATGGAAGTGGATTCTAATCCATTCGCCTTAGAAACATCATTGAGAAACTTGAAATTGAATTTTCCGGAAAAATCTTTTCCCTCGAAAAATTTTATCCAAAAGAAAGGCGATGCGTTCCAAATACTGGCGCAGTTAAAATCCGAAAATTACTATTTTGATTTAGTGATTTTGGATCCCCCTGCATTTGCAAGAAAGAAGAAGCATAAAACACTGGCTTTAGATGCGTACGCATCTCTGGCAAAAGCGGGCGCGCAATTAACATCGGGAGTTTTGTATACAGCTTCTTGTTCGGCGCATGTGTCTGGGAAGGAATTTTATGATGCGGTTTATCTTGGAGTTCGCTCTACAGGAAAAAAATTCGAAGAAATCGCTAGAACAGGGCATGCCCATGACCATCCGGCAATATTCCCTGAAGCGTTCTATTTGAAATCGGCCTATATCAAGATATCTTAGTAAGCATATAAAAATCAGAGGCTTGTGGGGCGGGGTGGCGGTGTTGGTTGGGCGCTGAAACGATTATAGGTTAATACTTGCGAAACTAAATTGAGAGTCAGTTTACTACCTTCAGCATCGGCTAAAAAGAAAATCAAATTATCTTTTCTTTTTAGCTTTTGCTTTTTTCTTAGCTACTTTTTTCTTTGCCACTTTTTTCTTAGCTACTTTTTTCTTAGCTACTTTTTTCTTAGCTACTTTTTTCTTTGCTACTTTTTTCTTTGCTACTTTTTTCTTAGCTACTTTTTTCTTTGCCACTTTTTTCTTAGCTACTTTTTTCTTAGCTACTTTTTTCTTTGCCACTTTTTTCTTAGCAGCTTTTTTCTTAGTAGCTTTTTTCTTGGTTGCCATCAAGATCTCCTTTCATACATCATTCGGTATTCGTTTCAGCGCCCAAATACCGTATATCATTTTATGTTATAAGCGTTTTATGTCAAGCGAATATTAATAAAAATTAATGTTTTGGGGGGATTGTTTAGTTGCAGTAGAAAGAATAAACGATAGGCCTGTAGGGGCTATCTGTGTGTGGGCAAGGAAATCCCGCGTCAATAAAGGGGGAAAGGCCCTGCTTGTTATATTTTTAATTATGCGAGTATACTGGAATTGTTTTTCAGGTGCTTTAAAATTATTTAAAAAATAATTAAAAAAATTAGGAATGCTTTGTTTGAAAAAATCAAATTTAATCAGTTCGAAACATTTTCTGAATTGGTTCACGCCATAAGTCCTCGCTACTTCAGAAATGATCAAGGAAAAACCGAGGAGTTTTTTTTTCTGGGAAATGATAAGAATGGGGAAAAAAACTATCATGTGAAAAGATTTTTGGAGTCAATTGGGATAACAAACAAACCCCTTTATTTTGTCAACCAGGTTCACGGCGACAAAATTTATATATTGGATGATGCAGACCTCACTAGTAATGAGGTGGTGAAATTTTCAGCCGATGCTTTGTTAACTCATATTCCGGGAAAGCCTATCGGAGTTTTTACCGCTGACTGTCTTCCTATTTTGATTTATGACCCGCGATTAAAGGTAATCGGTGCCATTCATGCTGGAAGGAGGGGCTCGGAGCAAAGTATTCTATTAAAGGTGGTTAGAGAGATGAACCGTGTTTATGAGTCTCGTCCTGAAGAGCTGATTGTGGGTTTTGGGCCTGCAATTGGGGGATGTTGTTATGAGGTGGAGGATGATTGCGTCCAACCTTTTAAAAACATGCTCCCTGATGAAGCTAATTGGTTCCGGACCGGTCTGCCAGGAAAATATTTTTTGAATTTAGTAGCGGTGAATAAAATCGAGGGAGAAAAAGCCGGACTTCTTCCGGAAAATATTTTTTCAATTGACCAGTGTACCTGTTGTTCTGCTCAAAATTTGTATTCCTATCGACGCGAAGGGAAGACGGGAAGAATTCTGACAACTATCATGTTGCGTCCATGAAATATGTTCAACTATATACTTAAGTATCATGAAAGATAAAATTTTTAAAAAACACCTGTTTGGCGAGGAAGCTTTGCCATTTCCTGTTGATTGGGTGAGAACCCAGCCAAGAAAGGTTGAGGATATTTTGTCTGGCCTGTCAGTGGAAGAACAGGTGGGGTATATCCTTGGACTGGATCCTCAACTCCAACAAAATCTTCTCATGCTTTCTGAAAAAGCAGTTGAGGTGACTCAATCGCTCCCTGTGGAAGAGATTTACAACTTGATAAAAGAGGTAGGTAGAGAGGATTCTCTTTTGGTTTTATCAATGGCCTCCCCGGATCAGTTGCAATATGTTTTTGATTTGGAATGGTGGCAGGGTGACAAATTCCAACCTAAACGAGCATTGGATTGGATCATTTTATTAGATCAATGCCAAGACCCTGAAACTCTGCAATGGTTTTTGAGTGAAGATTTTGACCAAAAGGTTGTCCTCTTTCAGGCTTTTTTAAAAGTATTTAAGAATGATGAAATGACAGACTCCTATGAAGGGGTGGAGGGATTGGAACATTTTGCTCTGGATGGTGTCTATGATATTTTTTTCAAGGTAGAAAAATGTAAAGAAATCAAAAAACTTATTTTGCTACTAGCGGAAAGGGATCAAAGCCTTTTATACAACCTTTTGGAAGCGGTTATTTGGTATCCCGTTACTCTTACAGTAGAGAAGGCATACCAATGGAGGATTGTCCGTACCGGCGAAAGAGGCGTCCCGGAATTTCAGGAGGCAATAGGTATTTATAGCCGCTTGGATCCGGAATCCTTGAAATTAAAGCTACCTACTGAGGAAGAATATTCCTCAAGCAAATTAGGTCTTTCCCCCCGATATCCTCTGGCTTATTTAGATGACACTTTATTTTTAACTCAATGTTTGGCTAGCCTGGAAAATGAAAGCCGGATTGAAGCCTTACGCTGGGAGCTAGTGTGCCTGGCTAACAAGGTCATTATTGCCGATGGGTTGGATTTGTCCTCCACGGATGTCCGACACCGGGCTTTGCGAAAGACACTGGGTTATATAAATATTGGTTTGGAGCTGGGTGCGGAAGGTGATGCAGAAAAGGGAGTTGCCTTGTTGGGGCAGGTTTGGGTTCAGTCTTTTTTTCAAGTGGGTTATGAGCAATTAAGGCAGGTTCGAACTGCCGCAACCACCTTTATTAATGAGAATGGCACCTATATAGAAAATTTTATTTCTTCGGGAGACAAGGAAAGGCTGGGAGCTTTGGTTTTTCGGTTTCCACAAGTTGCAGAGTTTCTTCATGATGAAGATTCCTTCATCTGGAGAGACCCGAAATCCATTAAGGATGTACAAGTTGTCAATGACTTTATAACCCGATGGAAATTTTACAGCCGTTTCGCAAGGCAGGGTTTGGGGCTGAATGAGTCGACATTTTTAACTTCATTGGATGAGTTTGATTACCCAGATACCCGGGAAGCTTTAAACCTTTTAATCTTAACTACAACAGCACTGGCCAGATTTGTTTTATTCGGTCAGATATCCTGTGATCCACTTCCCGATGTAGCGGCAAAGAGTTTTCTGGAAATTATTTTTTTACCAGGTATTTTCCGTGATGAGGCAAAGGTGTGTAATGAGGATTTAATCACTTCTTTTGAACAGGAGTTGTTGAAAGCACCTATGGCCTGGACGGACTTGGATAAGACGTATTTAAAAGAATTGCTTATTGAATGCTCCAAAAACCTTGAGACTCAATACGGAAGCCTGGATATCACTCGCCCTATTGAGTGGAAGTTTGCTCACGGACTCTGCATCCGGTTAGCGGCGAGTAGCAATGTACAATAGCTTATATATCCCTTTGGGCATGAAGCTTATAGAAGGGGATATTCCTGCCTCCGGACCAGGTGGGGATTTTTATTTTAAATTTGGGCAAAAAAGTGTAGACTTCGCACTTCAATTGTATCCCGAGCCAGAACCCTTTAATCAATGGAGAGGTGGATAATGACCGATCCCAAAAAATCTGATACTCAACCCCCAAAAGAAGAGCCTGCGCTTTGGGAGTCCTATGGTTCATTTCCGGTTTGGACTTTGAAACTGATAAATGCGCTGACTCCAGATTTTCTGATAACGAAGTCTCCGGCTCCCAAAAAAAAACTTCCTCAGTAAACTTAACTTTTTTCTATTTTAATGAGACCCATTCAACGGGCATTGATAAGCGTATCGGATAAAACCGGTATATTGGATTTCGCTCTTGAACTCCAGAAATATGGTGTCGAAATACTTTCCACAGGAGGTACCGCCGATTTGTTGCGTAAGGGCGGAATTCCTGTAATTCAAGTATCCGACTATACCGGCTTTCCTGAAATGATGGACGGGAGGATCAAGACACTACACCCCAGGGTCCACGGTGGAATTCTTGCGCGCAGGGATATACCGGAGCATGTCAAAGCAATGGAAGATCATGGAATCAGGCCCATTGATATGGTGGTGATCAACCTGTACCCCTTTGAGCAAACGGTAGCACAAAAGGATTGTTCTTTAGAAGATGCTATCGAAAATATAGATATTGGCGGTCCTGCAATGGTTAGGTCAGCGGCAAAAAATTCCCAGGATGTAGTTGTGATTGTAAGTCCGAATGATTACAGCAGGGTTCTTGGGGAAATGAAGATCGAAGAGGGGGCGGTAACACTCAATACATGCAGGCAGTTGAGCCGGGATGCGTTCGCGCACACCGCTCGATATGATTCTTTGATATCAACGTATTTAACCGAAAAATGGAATCAGGAACCCGGTTTTCCCTCTACGCTGAATCAACCTTTTGAAAAAGTGCAGGAGCTCCGCTACGGTGAAAACCCCCATCAGTCTGCCGCGTTATATAAAGAGAGCTCTCCATTGCCTTCCGATATCATCTCGGCCAAACAACTTCAGGGCAAAGAGTTGTCTTTTAATAATTTTATAGATTTAAATGCCGCTTGGGAACTGGTCAAGGAATTTGATAAGGGTGCGGCCGTAATAATCAAGCATACCAATCCATGCGGGGTGGCCCTGGGCGATGACCAATTCAATACATTTGTCCTGGCCCGTGAGGTGGATCCGACATCCGCATTTGGAGGAATTCTTGGCTTCAATAGACGGGTTACCGCCCAAACTGCAGAAGAAATCGTTAAAAATTTCGTTGAAGCGGTTGTGGCACCCGGATTTGATCCAGAAGCTTTGAAAATATTTTCTGCGAAAAAAAATGTTCGGCTTATGGAGATGCCTGAAATGGGATCTTCTACAGATAATGTGAAATATGATTTGAAGAGGATAGGGGGTGGACTATTAGTCCAAAGTCCAGATACGTTGACTTATATTGAGGATCAACTCAAAATAGTTAGCGAAAGAAAGCCCGATGACCGGGAAATGGAAGATATGAAATTTGCCTGGGTTGTGGCCAAACATGTTAAGTCTAATGCCATAATTTATGCCAAAGACCAGGAAATTCTGGGTATTGGGGCAGGGCAAATGAGCCGGGTTGATTCTGCCCGTGTTGCGGTTGAGAAGGCATGTAAACCTTTAACAGGAGGGGTAATGGCTTCCGATGCGTTTTTCCCCTTCCGGGACTCGGTTGACGAAGCGGCAAAAAATGGAATTACTGCTATAATTTCTCCCGGAGGCTCTATTCGAGATGAAGAAGTTCTCCAAGCGGCTAATGAACACAAAATAGCCATGGTGTTCACGGGCACCCGGCACTTCAAGCATTAAGTAACTCCCGCCCTATTTTATTTGCTCATTTAAATGCTGTTTGGGCTTCGCAAAACACCTCTTTTTTCCACGTAGGAACTGAAACGATATAAAACCTGCCATTTTAAGCAGTCCTCCTCAGCAGATAAAAAATCTTTGATATAGTTCAGGGGTAAACAGTTTTTACCAAAAACCGATAAGTTATGAAGGTTGGGTTTGTATTTTCGAAACAATTAAGTGTTTTTAGAAAATTGAGTTCCCTGGTTTTTAATTAGAGTAAAAAATTATGAAAAAACTCATCAAACTGCTGATCTTCGGGGGCCTGATTTTTGGGGGATGGCAGGCTAATCTTCGCTGGGAAGCGTTTAAACCTGTACTTGCAGAGCTGGAGGAAAAGAATCCGGAAAAATATGCTCAAATGATTGAAGAGGCCAAGTCTTTACATATCAAAAAAACTCAGCATCTTTATCAGGAAATTGAATCCATGACCAAGGAGGAGGTGATCGACCTCCGTTATGATAAATGGCGGGCCAAAAGAAAAGCAGACAAGAAATTTCACGAAAAATATTACGATGACGAACTGCTGAACCGAATCGAGGTACAAAAAGCTCTCCTTAAAGATTACCAATCCCGTGAGGAAGAAATACGAGAATTGAACACGCTCCAACCTGTTAAAGTCAGATTTGAGAAATGGAAAAAATCCGAATTCTGGGAAAAACGGCTTATCCTTCACGAAAAATGTGTGAAGTATGTAAAAATGGAAATTAAAGATGAGAATGTTTTTCGGCAGGGGCTGGAAATTTCTAAAGTTTCATCCCTTATGGCCCGGCTTACCAATAAACCGTATTCGGTGGAATTGCTTTGTAATGATCTGGTGCCGGTTGTGCAGTCTCCACAGATGATCCAGAAGGCGATCTTAGGTTTGAAAGAGGCCTTGACCTATAAATACTTTATTCAGTTTTTGAAGGAAGTTGGCATTCCCAGGAGGGAGGTTGTTTCCTTCGAGGACGAGTTGGAAGGCAAAGTGAGGGATTACAACGATTCTTGAATTCAGATGCCGGTTTAATTAGTTAAGAGGATTTTTGTGGTTGTTCTTTTTCTAAGGGGGGGCTCTGATTCATGTTTTCTGTCAATAGTGTGATCGCGGTGGCCAACTGTTTGAGTTCGGTATTGGATTTTATTTCAGGAAGCTCGGTGGTACCTTTCTCCTCCGCATACCTTACCAGTTTTTTCAGCGGCTTAATCACCATTTTGATGGTATAGAGTCCGCCAATAATCGAAATCAAGCTTCCAAAAATCGCCATTCCAATCATCTCATTTTTTAATTGTACGGCACTGCGAATAATTCTCTCCTTTAATAGTTCCATTTGATCTGGAGCTAAAGTCTGAGTATTCATGGTTCCGACAATTCTCTCAACCTGTCCCAATTGAACGTAGAGAAAGAATGCCGCATAGCCCAAACATGAAATGACAACGATGTAGCCAGTCATTAACAGATTAATAATGCTCTTTTTTTCTCCTGGAAGTTCATCCCGGAAAATGGAATTAGTTTTCATGATTTATCCGGTCTTTTGAATGCAGAAAGGAACCGCCTTCCCAGTACGGGGTAAAGAGAGGCGTTTTTGTATCGGCTCCAGGTTTTTTTCAATCTGTTATATCGTTCGCCTGTTGAGGGATGGGTGCTCATAAATATTGAGTTTCCGTTTTCTTTGCTTGCTCCCAGTTTGTGAATAAAGTTCTGGAGTCCACCTGGATAGTAGCCCATGCGGTAGGCGAATTCCCGCCCATACCGGTCCGCCTCAAACTCAAGATTTTTGTCCAGGCCCTTGGTGAAAAGGACATTGGACACTTCATCGATCAATTTATCAAACAGTCCGGGGTTTTTATCCATCACCGTTAACGACAGGGCACTGATCCCTTGCAGACTCCGGCTTCTCTCCAATGTTTGTAATGCATGTTTTTGACTGATATGAGCAACTTCATGCGCCAGCACTCCTGCCAACTGCGCTTCATTTTTGATCATCCTTAATAATCCAATGCTGACAAAAACATAACCCCCTGGGGTTGCGAAAGCATTGGGAGACTCTGTATTTAAAATCGCAAAATGGTAGTCAATGTCAGGGCGGTTGGAAACATCCGCAACGGCCTGACCTACTAGATTGATATAGTTAAGCAATTTCGGATCATTATAAACACCCCCATAGCGACTGAATACTTCAACCGCCAACCTTCCGCCAATAGCCTTCTCTTCCTTGTAGGCAATGGGTTGAAGAGCCTGAAGGGTGTTCACACTTTGTTTTAGAATTTTGGAAGTTTTTTTGTCAAACACTCCCAGCGATTGACCTAAACCGATCAGTCCCCCATTGCCAGTGCTTTGTTGCGATTCGGGAGGAGGAGACGTGGGTTCCTGTATCGTAACATCTATTTCTCTCTGTTGGGGTTCGGGTTGAGTAGACTTTTCCACATCCTTCAATATTTTGCCCAAATTGAAAGAATAAGACGGAGCGGCCCAGAATAAAAGGACACTCAAACTTAAACAAAAGAAAGAAAACCAGGAAATTTTAAAATTGATTTTGCGCATATTTAATTTTTATTGAGAATACTCACCCAGTTTACCATTTTCAAGAAACCGGTCCAGTTGTTCGGGCATAACAATATAGTTTTCCATGTCTTTAACCGCCTGAATGCTTTCAGAGGTAGCTCCTTTTTTCCGGGCATGTTGCTCAGATATGGGACTCAAGCCTCTTATGCTGGAACCCGAAGCCGATTCCCGGGCGGCCATTTTCTGGCTTCCCCCCAGGGCACCCAGCACATCTCCTTCATCCTGTCCCCCTGCCGGTGCTTTTTTGGAAAGCTTGAAACGAAAAACCCAGCCAGACTTCCCACCTGTAGAAACCTGAAAAAATTTACCAGATTTTTTCTTTACGTTCACCGGGGTTCCTTGTTCGAGTTTACTCAAAACTTTGGAACGTGCCGAAGCTTCGGCCTGTAGTTTGGTGTGCGATTTTTTAACATACCAGGTTTCGGCGGCAACCCATTGGGGAAGAAAAAGAATTGCTGTTCCAACCAGAAATATTAAAATTCGGATGAAAATAGACAAATGCATGGGGTGATTTGTAGCAAAGTTTATTGAATGTATCAAGCTTCTCCCAAACCGAGCTAAACGTCAACCTCAATTTCCGCAGGTGGAACCAAAACCTAAAAATTTACTGAGACCAGGAGAAACTCATGTCCCTTTTCGTTTGCCGTGCAGGGCAAACACTTTTCTCAACCGGGGCCAGTTGAAAGCTGAGCCGGGATCGTATTTGCACTCTACGCCGTTCTCGCCTTGTTGAACATGAGCATGACCCAGGATGCCTGAAAAATTGGAATAGTTTTTTAATCTATCCAGAGGATGTTTGCCCGATTTTTTATCAAAGGGTACTTGCAGCTTAACTCTGGGCAGAAGGCGGTTGATCCCAATGCTGAGTTTGATCAAGGCCTGATATTGTTCCTCTGTAAAATCCCACATGCGGACGACTCGACCATTTATTTTTTTGCTGAAGTATCCCCTTTCACCATGCGTGCGTGATGGAGTGATTTTAAATCCTGTAACTTGAAGCTCTTTGCGGTAGTCTTTTGGCAAATCCAATATCCATTGACCTTTTTTCTTTTGATATTTGTCTTGGTTGGAAGGGAGCCATTCTGATTCGCGGGCCAGGGCTTCCGATGCGAGGTTTGCCATTTCGACATGAACGGCCCTTTCGTTTCCTTGCCTATCATCTGCAGGTGCGGTATTGGTTTTCCAGTATAGGTCGCAGGTCTGGTAAATGGTGCCATCGAGATCCAGGTAAAAATGACTACCTTTGAATGAGCTTTCTGTCATCAACTGATGACAGTGTAGGGAGCTGTAGCAAGCATCGTAATGCAGAACAAACTGGTGTACACACTGAATCAGTTCCTCGTAAGCTAATTGAGGCTTAAGAATTTTATAGGCCGAATTTTTTCTGGAAGGTGCGTCATTGAGTTTTGTGTCGTGATGGGAGCAGGTAGACCGGCCTCTTTTGTTTGGGCAAACAAACCCTTCGTCCCATAAAACCACGCGGGTTCCGACATAAACTTTTTGACCGCAGGCAATGATATTTTGGTTCATAATTGGATCTAATCAATAACAGGGTGATTAGGGCCTGATGGGGACTGGAATTTTTAGGTTTTATTCGGCTGTGCTTCCCCAATGAAGTTTTTTTCTCAGCGTTTGGTAGTAGTTTTTTCCGGGGGCCTGCACCAGTTTTACTGAGACCTGTGCTTTTTCTGCTTCAAGGATGTCGCCAGACTTCATGGCACAACCCACTTTCCCATCAAGCGTAATCCTGACATCTTCGTCTTCATCGCACTTGGCCAGTTGGACTTTGATTCTTGAGGTATCCGGTACGACAATAGGTCGATTGGTCAGGGTAAAGGGACAAATCGGACTTAAAACCAAAGCTTCCATGCTGGGGTGAATGATGGGGCCTCCCGCTGATAGAGAATAAGCTGTGGAGCCAGTTGGTGTGGCTATGATCAATCCATCGGCCCGGTATGATGTCATGGGTTGGTCGTTGACCTGTACTGTAAGGTCGATGATTCTTGCAAGAGCACCTTTATTGATCACAATATCGTTCAATACATTAAAATCATACATTTTCGTATTACCACGCCAAAGGGAGGCATTCAGCAACATACGTTGTTCGATTTTACACTCTTTGTTTAAGACACTTTCAAGGGTGGAATAGAGTTCTCCCAGGGTGGTTTCGGTTAAAAAACCCAATGTCCCAAAGTTAACTCCCAGAATGGGAACATTGTATGGGTGGACGATGCGGGCCACATTTAGCAGGGTTCCGTCCCCTCCAAGCACTATGATCAACTCAGAATTTGCGGGAACTTCTTCCTTGGAGCAGGTAGCGGTTTCACCGATCAGTTCGCCGGTGTCTTGATCCATATAAATATTGCAACTCCGTTCCCGTAACCATTTGGTCAGGTCACTGACAACCTGCTTGTCCACAGTTGGCTTTTGCTTGCAAAATAACCTTATGTTTTTCACAGGCTCCTCTTCCCTGAAAATATGAGGCTAATTTGTTTTCCCTGAAAGAATCCGGCATTTTTTTTCATAGGGAAAAGCGGGAAAAGAGTCAGGGTTGGGAGTTCAAGCGGGCAGGGTGTCTCAACGTCATTGCCGTATCACAGTTTGCCGAAGTCATCCGGTTTTATTTTATCCAACCAGTCTTTCCACTGTTTGTCATCTGTCGTATTTGTTTTATCCAGGTCGGGGAGGTCCAGGCTTTTAGCGGCTTCAATCACTTTCTCTTCAACAAAAATAGGCGCCTTGGTTCTCAATGCAAGAGCGATAGCATCAGAGGGTCGTGAGTCTATAGCAAGCGTAACATCTCCACATGCCAATGAAATAATGGCGTAAAAGGTATTGTCTTTTAATTCATTGACCAGGATATGATTGACTTCCCCCTTCATATTTTGAATCAGGTTTTTGAGCAAATCATGAGTCATGGGGCGGGGCGTAGAGATTTTTTCTATTTCCAGAGCGATTGCGTTTGCTTCAAAATAACCCACCCAAATGGGAAGAGCCTTGGAACCGGTTGAATCTTTCAAAATAATGATAGGCATGTTGGTCAGTGGATCCAACGTTAGGCCCTCAACTTTCATTTCAACCATGTTCTTTGCCTCGAAAGAGCGTTATAAGCGATCGCACTGAGTTTAACTTGTAAAACCAGGAATACGAAGCTATTTAAAAAATATAGATAAACCCGCTGGATTTGTCAATGTATTGTGCGCCGGATATCTTCAGTTTAATGTCAAAGATATTGGGGAGATGCACTACTTCTTTTCCTGTTCCTTTTTATGCTCTTTTAGAAAATTTTGCAGGGTATGGCGTACTTCATCAGGTATTTCAACTTGATTCAAGGTGTCCCTGCACAGGAGGGTTGTCGACTTGTATGTATTCAAAAAAGCGATGCAAGGGGGGCAATCTTCAAAATGTTCTTCAAGAGATTTAGTGGTGTCTTGATCCAGGGCTCCTTCAAAATAATCGAACAGCAGGTCAATACACTCTTTGCAACAGATCATATTTCCCCCTTTTTGGAATTATATTCCTCAAAATAGCCAGAAAGTTTTTTTCTTAAGAACAACCGGGCTCGGTGTAGCCTCGATTTTACAGCCGGAATGGTCAGATCTAGAATTTCACTCACTTTTTCGGTAGAGAGGCCCTCTACATCTCGCAATAAGAAAACCACTTTTTCCTTTTCTGGCAAAAGATCAACAGCTTTTTTGATGACCTCGCGCGTTTCATTGGTAAACAATAAGGACTCGGTACTTCCTGACCAGTCCTGAATTTTTTCCTGCTGGAATCCGGCTCCATTGAAGGAAGGTAGTAATTCATCAATGGAAACATTCGGTTCCTTTTTTTTGCTCCTCAGTTTCATGTAGCTGGCGTTCAAAGTAATGCGATACACCCAACTTGAAAACGCCGACTTGCCTTGAAAGGTATTGATCTTCCTGAACAATGTCAGAAGAACTTCCTGAGTCACATCCTGGGCATCCATTTGGTTGCGCATCAGGTTGAAACTGAGGGCATAAATCTTCTTTTGATAGAGGACAGCTATTTTGTCATAGGCATCAAGGTTTCCCGCTTGAAGATCCCGGACTAAAGCCTCTTCAATTTCTTTATCTTCTTTTTGCTGGGTAAAGGACATATAAGTGCAAATCCAGTTATATTCTTCTTCTAGAGAAAGGCATGGATTTCATTCGCATGAACCCGCCGGGATTTGCAATGGCCCCCTTTATTCCAGTTACTTTAGGATGCTTTTAATTACAAAGCGATTCGTCAAATTATGGCGAACCCTGTAAAAAAAACAGCCCTCAACAGGGGGTGGGAACGGAGGGTGAAAAGGTGATTTATTTGTCTTCCGATTCAGTTGTCGATGTAACAGGATCTTCTGCGGTCTGGGGTTCATCTCCGCTATCCCCTTCGGTCACTTCTTTTGCCTCATCCGTGGACGCATTTTCCGGAAGTGCTTCCGTGTCTTCTTCGGCTTCCTTCATCGATTTTTTGAAGTTACGGATACTGTTGCCAAATGCACTTCCAATTTCCGGAAGCTTCCCAGCCCCGAAGATAATCATGATAATGACCAAAATGATCATTAACTCTGGAAAACCTATTCCCATCATAGCGAAAATCCCTTTATTTATTTGAGAAAACGCCGATTATAACACAAACCCGAATTAAGACAAATGCAAATAATTACCTGGAAATAGGGCTTTTTTATGCTACAATCCTTCGGTTTAGGATAGGATTACATAGATTTTAATCATTTGGAAACAAAGAGATATGAAAATTATACTGCGTTCAATGCTTTTTCTTGCGGTTTTAATATTGTTCAATATTTCCACTGCCGGAGCCGCGACCTTTTCAGAGAGATTTAAAAAGGGGGAATCTGATTTTGGTGGCCAATTAGGCTGGGGTTGGACGATAGATATTCCGCCAGGCAGAAATCGCACGGACTTGGGGTTTTTATACTTTTTCCCGAACTGGCAACATAATTTAACCGGAATGATTGGCAAATCCTGGTATCGGGGAGCTTTGTTCTATCATATGGAAGCCGGGCTTGCTTTCTCGGATCGGGACGATAAATTCCTGCTTGGATGGTCACCTTTAATGGTTCAGTACAAATTTTTGAGTCCCAAAAGAAGATGGGCACCGAACGTTATGCTCGGTACCGGGTTTTCTATGACTAACTGGAAAGATGTTGCTGACCGTGAGTTAGGCAGTGAGTTCCAGTTTCTCCTTCATGCCGGTACGGGTTTAGAATTTTTCCAGAAGGAAGGTGCCTACTCCATCAATTACCGGTTTTTTCATGTTTCCAACGCTGGAATCCAATTTCCTAATATCGGACTCAACGCCCACATGTTTACCTTGGGTAAACGTTTCTAGCCACTAGCCGGGCTGGTAGCCGTAATGTTTTTCCTCAGCCTTCATGCCGGGGCATTAGAGGGAGGTTGGAATAAGTCCTATGTCATCCCCGCCTGACCCTGGTGTCCTCAACCGATTCTTTTTTGTTATTGAACGATTCGCCTATCGGCACTCTGTGCTGGTTATTTTGGTATCTTTGGTATTAGCTTTCCTCTCTGTGTGGGTGACCGCACAAAAACTCACCTTTAAAACCGGGCGTGGCGATTTGGTGGCAAAGGGCCTACCGTATGTCAAACAATATGAAAATTACCGCCAGCAATTTGAAGACCTTGAAGGTATGGTCGTGGCGGTGGAAGGTGAAAAACCTACAGAAATGTCTGGTTTTGCAGAAGCTCTTGCAACAAAACTGAAAGCTCAGTCGCATCTTTTTTCACAGGTAGTTTATAAAATTGATATCGGTTACTTTCGGTCGCGGTTCCTGCTTTATCTAAAGCAGGACGAATTGAAAACGTTAAGCCGTAAGCTGGAAGACCATCAGGGTTTTCTGGAATCGGTGAACGACACACCTGGTCTCCACCCACTTTTATCCAGCATCAATGCAGAAATAAGCTCCGGTATGGTCGATTCCCTATTGACTGATTTTCTTGGGGAGGAAGATGAAAATGGAAGCGAGGATGCCGAAGACCTCAGCTTGTTGATCCGGTTGTTGGAAGAAATGACTCGTAGCCTGATGGGTGAAACCGGTTATCGATCGCCCTGGCAGTCATTATTCACCGGTAGTTCTGACTCCCTGCGCGAAAAGGGGTACATGGTCTCAGAAAACGAAGACCTGCTTTTTATTCTATTGGTTCCCAATAATGACAAATCCAGTTTTACCGGATACAAAGATGCGGTGAATCTGGCCCGCCAATTTATAGCTGAAGCGAAGAAAGAGTTTCCCGGTATAAGGGTTGGGCTGACCGGAGAAGATGTGATATCCAGTGATGAGATGTTGACCACCCAGGCTGATGTTGAAACAGCCTCTAAAATAGCTTTAATAGGGGTAGCTTTACTTTTCATCATTGCATACCGGGGAGTTGTCAAACCTTTGCTGGCCATTTTTTGCCTTCTACTGGCGTTGTGCTGGACGATGGGATTCACAACCTTGACCATCGGCCACTTGAATATTCTTTCCGTAGTGTTTACCACTATCCTGATTGGACTGGGCATCGATTTTGGAATCCATATTCTCGAACGCTATAAGGAAGAAAGGCAGGAAGGCAACGAAATCCTGACCGCCCTGCAAAACACATTGCAGGGAACGGGCAAGGGAAACTTTTCCGGGGCCATCACCACTGCTATGGCATTTGGTGCCATGGTGCTTACTGACTTCATAGGTATTGTTGAACTGGGCTGGATCGCTGGATGGGGCATTCTTTTTTGTATGATTGCCATGCTTCTGGTTCTTCCCGCTCTGGTCACGCTGGAAGAAAAATGGCGAAAACCAAATTATGTTAAATCTGTGACGGCCCAACAAAAAGGGTGGATCGATAAACTGTTTGATCATTACTACCTGATAATTGGACTGTGTACGGTTCTGGTTCTCGTTGCTTCCCTGTCATTGAAAGGTCTGCGTTTTGACTACAACCTGCTCAACCTGCAGGCCAAGGGTACCGAGGCGGTTCAATATGAAATGAAAATCCTTGAAAGTGCGGGGCGTTCTGCCTGGTCCGCCGCCATGCTGGTCGATTCCCTGGAAGAAGTCCGGAAAAAAGAACTTCAACTCAAGGCTTTGCCAACTGTCGCTAAGGTTGAGAGCCTCTCGATGGTGATGCCGGAACATCAGGAAGAAAACCTGCGCACGATCCGGAAAAACCTTGCTCCTCTGATAAATGAAATGGAAGTAGAACCGGAAGATGTTGATTTCTCCTGGAAAGCATTGAACAACACCCTCAAACATATTCAGTTTAAATTGCAGGGTCGGGAGGAAGATGGGAAAACGCTTGACCCCGTGCAAGTGGCGGGGAACCGTTTGAGAAACTTCCTTGAGCAAAGCAAAAATGTGGAATCCGGTCTGGCCGAAAAAAGACTAAGTAAATTCTCCGAAGTTCTTTTCACCGATTACCGCAATCTTATAGAAGAACTGAAAGCCAATGCTAAAACACAGTCAGTGCGGCTCGAAGAAATCCCATCAGACCTGAGAAAGCGTTACATCTCCTCCAAAGGCAAATACGTGATTCATATTTTCCCCAGCGTGGATATATGGGATCAGGATGAACGAAAAAAATATTTAAATGATCTTCGGTCCGTAGATCCAAATGTCACCGGCACCGCAGTGAATATGTTTGAATCCACTCGTTTGATGACAGAAGGTTATGTTAAAGGTGGGCTCTACGCCATGACCGCGATCGTTATTTATCTGTTTTTCATGTTCCGAAATGTTCGTACAGTTTTTTTCGTTCTTCTCCCAGTGTTAGCGGGGTCTGTCTGGACAGTAGGTATCATGGATGTGATCGGGCTTAAGCTGAACATGGCGAACCTGGTTATTCTGCCACTCATATTAGGCATCGGCGTGGTCAACGGAATTCATATCACCCACCGCTACCGGGAGGAAGAAGATAAAAACGCCAGCGTTTTGGGTAAAAGCACCGGCCAGGCAGTTCTGCTTAGCTCACTCACAACTATGATGGGATTCGGCAGTATGATGGTGGCCGACCATTATGGGGTGTTCAGTCTGGGCCTTGTGCTGACCCTGGGCGTACTGAATTGCCTCATAGCGTCCGTCACCTTCCTGCCCGCCCTCTTAAAGTTAAGTACCGCAAAAGGCTGGAAAGTCTAGCGGCCAAGCGGCCGCAGGCAATAGGTCTATTCTTTTTTAGCTATACAAATGCCATAAAGCTTCTGGATGGGCGGAGCTTAAAAACTCCTCTCCCCTGGTGGGAGAGGATTAAGGGGATGCTGTAATGATTCCCCCCTGACAAGGGGGGCCTTGTCATATTATTTCCCTCCCTTCGCCTACGGCTTTTGATTTACTCTGGCCTCTATTTTTATCAGTGTCAATCTGTGTTAATCGGTGGATAAAAAAGGTTTTTCAGTAACTTGCTGGTGGGCTAGCCCCACGCCGGGCGGTGTGTTAGAATCGCGTGACCAAGGTGCGCTGGTATTAGAATAAGACGTTTGTTTAGGACAGTTTGGAACCTTCGTGGGCTTTTCGGCATCTTAGGAAGAACTGTATATTTTTTAGATAGATTGGAATATGGCGATTCAGTTCACAAAAATGAGTGGCAGTGGCAACGATTTTATCATCATTGATAATCGGGACCCGGTTATTGATGATGAGAAGAAAGTCGATTTTGTCCGCCGCGTTTGCGACCGTAAAATGTCCATCGGTGCTGATGGAGTGATTTTTGTCGAAAACTCAGATCAGGCTGATATCAAGTGGGATTTTTATAATGATGATGGATCGTCTGCCGAGATGTGCGGGAACGGAGGCCGTTGTGTGGCGCGTTATGCGGTGGAAAAAAAGATTGCCCCTGCGGAACTGACTCTTGAAACGCTGGCTGGAATCATTGGCGCAAAAGTAGAGGGTGCCAACGTTAAAGTTAAGCTGACCTCACCTGAGAACTTGCGGCAGGATATCGATGTGGAACTGAACGGAACGCATTTCCAGGTCGACAGTCTCGATACGGGCGTGCCGCATGCGATCATTTACTCTGATGATGTCGAGGCTGTTAATGTGAAAGACGTGGGTAATGGCATTCGATTCCATGATAAGTTTGCCCCGGCGGGAACCAATGTGGATTTTGTGCAAAAAGTGGGAGATCATGCTCTAAAAGTTCGCACCTATGAGCGGGGCGTGGAAAATGAAACGCTGGCATGCGGGACAGGTGTTGTGGCATCGGTTCTGCTTTCGTCATATAAAAACCTGGTTCAGCCTCCTGTTGATGTTGAAACGCGTGGAGGAGAATTTTTAAAAGTAGATTTTCATCCAGCTAACGGGGGTCCGGTTAAGGATGTTTACCTTGAGGGACTCACCCGCATTGCATTTGAAGGAACTCTGGCCGAATATTAACTCTATTGGTTTAAGAAAATTATTATGTTTGAAGGATCGTTTGTTGCCATAGTGACTCCGTTTAATAACGGAAAAGTAGATGCCTCGGCCCTGCGTGGGTTGATCGAGTTCCAAATAGAAAATGGAACTAACGGAATTGTGCCTTGCGGTACTACGGGCGAGTCGGCCACCTTGAATCATGCCGAGCATGAAGAGGTGATTCGCATCGCTGTTGAAACCTGTAAAGGCCGTATTCCAGTATTGGCGGGTACAGGGTCCAACGCAACGCTTGAGGCTGTGGAGCTGACCCAGCGCGCCCAGAAAATAGGGGCGGATGGGGCTCTGTTGATCACGCCTTATTATAACAAGCCGACTCAGGAAGGTTTGTTCCAGCATTTTTCTATGGTAGCGAAAGAAACCGATCTACCCATCATTCTTTATAATGTTCCCAGTCGCACTTCCGTTAATATGGTATCTGGCACCGTAGCTCGTTTGAGTGCCATCAAAAATATTGTGGGTATCAAAGAAGCATCCGGCTCGCTGGTGCAAGTCAGTGAGATCATTGATTCCTGTGGGCCGGACTTTTCTGTGATCTCTGGTGAGGACGCATTAACATGGCCGATTCTTGCGATTGGCGGCAAAGGGGTAATTTCGGTAACTGCCAATCTGGTGCCTAAAAAGTTTGCCAAATTATGTCAGGCCGCTCGGGCAGGGGATGTGGATAAGGCAAAAGCTCTGCATTATGAGTTGCTGAATTTGAACGATATCATGTTTATCGAGACGAACCCTATTCCTGTTAAAGCCGCTCTGGCGCTCATGGGTCGAATCGAAAATGAGTTCCGCCTACCCTTATGTGCGCCGACAGAGGAGCATCTTTCGCAATTGAAGACTGTGCTTGAAACTTACGATTTGGTGTAACTTTTCTGCATATATAAAACAGGAGGGTAATAGATTTGACCAGGATTCTTGTAATAGGCATTGCCGGGCGTATGGGAAAGACCATTGCCGGATGCATTGAAGACACCGAGGGTGTGCAACTGGGTGGAGGTACTGAACAAGCCGGAAGTCCAAACCTGGGGCAAGATGTCGGCGATGTTACCGGTACGGGAACAAAAGGCATAGCAGTTTTGGATGATCTGGGTAAAGCCCTGGAAAACTGCGATGTCGTGATCGATTTCACCACTCCTGAATCGAGCCTGAAAACCTTAAATGCCTCTGCCGAAAAAGGTAAAGCGGTTGTCGTAGGCACGACTGGATTTTCTCCAGAACAACGCCAGGAAATTGAACAAATAGGAAAAAAAATTCCCTGTGTGGTTGCTCCCAATATGAGCATCGGGGTTAATGTGTTGTTCAAGTTGGTTGCCGATGCGGCACGGGTGTTGGGGGATGCGTATGATGTAGAAATTGTCGAGGCGCATCATAAATTTAAAAAGGATGCACCCAGCGGGACTGCTGTACGTATTTCAGAAATTGTTGCTGATTCATTAGGGAGAAATCTTGAGGAAGTTGGCGTATATGGTAGAAAAGGAATTGCCGTGCGTACTCCGAAAGAAATTGGTATTCATACTTTACGGGCAGGAGATATCATCGGAGAGCATCGGGTTTTGTTCGGGGGCATGGGAGAAAATTTTGAAGTATTTCACCGGGCGCAGAGCAGGGAGACTTTTGCTCGAGGTTCCATTCGTGCCGCTCAATGGATTTTAGGTCAACCCAATGGTGTCTATGATATGCAAGATGTTTTGGGTCTGCGCTGACTAGAGGGAAGCTATGGGTCTACCCCATTTAAAATTGGATCGCAGGAACTTTCTGAAAATACTTTCCCTTACCTCTCTATCTGTTTTGGTGCCGAAAAAAGCCAGTGGAGTTGAAGATTTCCGCAACGACAAGGGCATTCCCAAGCAATACATCCAGAATCGGGATAATCCCGATTTTCATATTCGCAGTGCCAATCCATTTCTCGGTGTAGATACTCAAAGTTGGGGGTTAGCGGTAGGAGGAATGGTTAAAAAACCTATTGGTCTTGGTTATGAGGATTTGTTTGGTTTGAAAATGCATTCCCAGGTTTCGCGGCTCAAGTGTGTAGAGTGTTGGTCTGCCAAAGCAAAGTGGGAGGGGTTCCGTTTCGAGGAACTGGTGCAGAAAGTTCAGCCCGATCTATCGGCAAAGTATGTTTATATCCAGTCTGCTGATTCCTATTACGAAAGTTTTGCGCTGGAAGAGTTGCTCCGCCCACGTGTCCTCTTTGTTTTGCGTATGAATGACCAACCGTTAAGTCGAGACCATGGGTTTCCTCTCAGGTTGATCGCCCCGTTCAAGTATGGCTATAAAAATATCAAATACATTACAAGTATTAAGTTTCTCGATTCCCGCAAACGTAATTACTGGTCGAACAGCGGTCCTTATTCGGTCGATGGGACGATTCAACCGGGCATTGACCATCCCCTGGATTTCAACAAGAAACCCTTGCCCATCAACGGCGGGGAAGTGTTCCATTATTTCGACCCGCGTCCTTCTAAGCGTGGGGCCAGCTAGCAGCAAGTTTGGCGGGCTAGCAAAGAGTCATATTGGCTTGATGGGTTCTTGCCCAATTCCCTCCTGATAAGGGGGATTGCGGGTCATTGTTTCAAAGGTCTCCTGTATGAACCGTTTCACCATTTTCTTCCTTTTTACCTTTCTGATTTCCTGCGATTCTTATAGCGTTAAGCAGATTCCCGTAGTGATTCCAGATGGACTCATTGTGCCCGGGGAGATGGTCTATATTCCGGCCGGAGAATTTATAATGGGGCATGCTGAGGAGCCGGGAACCCAGGGTGGAAAGCTTATAAAGTCTAATTCTTTTCTCATTGATCGTTTTGAGGTGAGCCATGAAGCTTACAAGAAGCTTCGACCTGAACATTCTTTTCATCCGAAAAAGGCTCGTTGGCCAGTGGCATTTGTGACGTATTCTGCGGCGGAGTCCTTTTGCCTGAGTCAAGAAAAGCGTCTGCCGACTGAAACCGAATGGGAGAAAGCGGCAAGAGGAACAGATGGACGCAAGTGGTCCTGGAAAATATATATTGATCACCCTAATAATGGTTTCTCAGGTTTCATGCCGGAGCCGGTGGACAAAAGGCCAGAGTGGATCAGCCCCTACGGAGTTTATGGCATGGGCCATAATGTCTGGGAGTGGATGGCGGACGACTACCAATTAGTGGGGCAGGGAGAAGGAGAAAACTTTAAAGTTATTCGCGGTGGGTTATTACAGACACATCTTACGGTTCAATTTTCTCCAACCTGGTTCCGCAATTGGATGGACCCGGAGTCAAAGCTGAACTTCATGGGTTTTCGCTGCGCAAAGGATGCTTGAAAAAAAGGTGAAACAATATTTTTAATTTGTAAAAAATTTGTACTCAAGAAGAAGGAGGAGGGTATTGCGGAGGATTAGAAGTCCCCTCTTAGATGTTCAGCAATTTCTGAAGCGGCGGTGTCAAAAAGTTCTTGTTCCGAGCCGCCAGTAATTCCGCCTGCTATCCAGGAGTTTACTTCCCAGGCACCTACCATATTTCCGTTGTCATAAAGTGCCGCTTTCACCCGAAGCTCACCCTTAGCGGAATCTGCAAAACCCATGGTAGCGATTCGGGCCATTCGACTCCCTTCATTAAATTCCATTACTTTATACTTCAAGTTAAAGCGGGCGTTTTTCCCAGATAAAGCGTAACCCGTGAACTGCAGTTGATCTTCAATTGCCCCCTGCATTTTGGAGCCTGCGTCCATAAGTCTAAAGTCTTTTGAGGTCATGTCCACAATAGAGATGGTGTTTTCAGAATTACTCCATCGTTTTTTGGTAACTGAATCCACCCCTGAACAGGCGGGCAGAGTCATCAATAACACGATAAATATTTTTAAAATGAAGTTCATGATTGTTCCCGGTGCAGGGGATTAATTCTGCTAGTATTTTAGCAAAAAAGGGTTCGAAATTTCAATGCCTCATCCATGGAAGGGGTTACTGGAACCAATGCAAAACAGATTCTTCGAATTGGCTGAACCAGAGCTGAACTTCTATGGGAATGAGGCTGTTGATATAAGTCATATAACCCGTTGCCAATACAATTCCCAGACCGATCAATAAGATTCCACTGAAAAGGTTGGTGGTATGTAGAAAAAAGGTTTTTCCTCCTACAGTGAGATCCCATCCCTTTCCTCGAAGCAAGGTCCAGAATAGTCCGTCCTTGGGCAAATTACTACATAGGGTTGCGACAATGATGAGTGGAAGGCCCAGTCCTACAGCGTAAAAGAACAGAAGGATCATTCCCTGTGACACAGTTTTTTCTGAGGCCGCCAACATAAGAATACTGGAAAGGATGGGTCCGACGCAGGGGGTCCAGCCTAATGCGAAGGTTGCTCCAAACAAGAAAAATCCCACAAAGGTGGAAGTCGGTCTGCCTTTAAAGGTAGCCCCGGAAAAACCTTTTCCGAATAGGGTCATGACGCCAAATATTCCTACAATGCCACCTCCGACTTGGGTGATCTGGAACATATAATCCCTGAGGATTTGGCCTAAAACACTGGCGGAAGCCCCCATCGCTACAAACAATGTTGCTAACCCGAAAAAGAAAGCCAGTGACATGCGGCCCATGCGCGCTCGATCAGATTGTGCGGTCACTGCGAAATAAGCCGGAAGAATGGGTAATGTACAGGGAGATAGGAAACTGAATATTCCTGCAATGAATGCCAACAGGGTCAGGGCCACGATTCCTGTATCAGGAAGGTTGGGTTTAGGCTGAAAAGGATTGATGAAGGGCGCATTCGCAGGTTTTGATATTGTGGATGTCTCCAACGAAGATGAAAGAGAAGGCTTGGAAATTGTAGAAGAAGTCGACCCCTTCAACATTTTAGGAATAGAAGAGGTTTTCGTCTTCATGTATGGCGGCTGGGTTAAGCTTACGCAACGGAACCCCACATCTGGCGCGGGTTCATCGGCATTAGAGTATTGCCGGTAGCCGCTACGTGCGAACATTTTGATGGCTTGGTTGTACAGGGGGCCGGGGAAATGCCCTATATCGCTGGCGGAATGGCCTCGCAGAATTTTTAATTCAGCCTGGTAAAACTCGCTTTGATAGATACTCCCTTTATAAGGCTGATAATCGTTGTCTACCCACTCCCACACATTACCAATCAGGTCATGAACACCCTCCTGGCTGGAGCTTTTAGGAAAAGAACCGACTGCCTTCGGTTGGTTTTTACTACCGGGCCGGTCTGAAAGGTTTGCCCAGCCTTCATGGAACGTGTTTCCCCAAGGATACTCATTGCCTTCCTTGCCTCTTGCGGCACGCTCCCATAGTTTCTCTGAAGGCAGTTTCTTATTCGCCCATTGACAGAAGTTTGTCGCGTCATACCAACTGACGTAAGTCACTGGATCGTTATCTTTACCTTCTGGAAAATCCGAGTTTTGCCAATTCGGAGGTAGAACGGCATCCAGAGCATCGACATATTTTTTATACCGCTTATAGGTAACCTCGAAACGGTCAATATAGAATTCTTTGAGAAAAATTTTCTGTTGAGGAGTTTCATCTGCATACCAGGGTTTTGGAATACCCATAGATAGCGCCTCGGCGGACTCATCTTTTTTGTTAGTGCCGAATACAAATGGACCCGGGGGAATATAGACCATATCCCCTTCCAGGGAATAATCGCTTTCCTGCTGGGACCATGCGTCATGAGGCAATAGGAAAATCAGGCTTAATAGCAATAGACCAATGGTGAGCCTTTCTCCCAAATGGGAATACAGGAAATTATTTTTCAAAGGAATTGGGCTTTTTGCAAGTATGGATAGGGAATCTTTCATAGACAACGCGCTCAGTTCCCCAAAAGGTTTTCAAAGTACAACAGGTTGTCTGGCGTAGCCCAGTCTTCTGCGCCTCTTAGTTCCCCTATGATATTTCCTTCGGGATCAATCATGAACGTGGTGGGAAGGCTGACCACTCCATACTTGTTGCTGGCCTGCAATTGTTGATCGAGAAGGATGGGGAAGGAAAGGTTATTTGCCTTGATGAAGGGTTCTACAATTTTAGCCCCGAACATGTCATTGGATATAGCGAGCAAGGAAAAATTTTTGAGCTTAAAACGTTGGTACAAGGTTTCCAGTGAGGGCATTTCCATTTTACAGGGACCACACCAGGTCGCCCAGAAATTTATCAGCACATAATTCCCTCTATGCTGGCTAAGGCTGACTCTCTCACCATTGAGGGTTTTTAAGGTGAACTCGGGTGCTGGTGTAAGTGTCTCGGTTTGCGCCAGGATAGGTGTCGGTGACAATAACAGCAATATAAATGCAAAGGCCAGATAGAAAAATAATGTGTTTTTTTTTGCGAAAATCATAAAGATTGGTTTCTAACTGGGATGGAAAAGTATCGGGGGTAAAAGTTCCAGAAAAAAACTTGCCCCTTTGCTGGATGTTCTTTCCAGGGGCGTTCAGACCAAATTGGAAAAGAAAATAATTATTCTACCGCTTCAACGCAACGAACCATCGGTATGGCTTTTTTTAAAGCCTTTTCAATGCCCATCTTCAGAGTCATGGTGGAACTGGAACATGAAACGCAGGCTCCCACGAGCCTGACTTTTACAACTCCATCGTCTATATCCACCAGCTCAACATTTCCTCCATCCTGAATGAGCATGGGTCTCACACTTTCCAATACTTCTTCGACTTCTTCTCTCATGAAACCCTCTACTTTCTTGTGTTCAGGAAAACCTCAGTTCTACTTTTGCTCGTTCGAGGTGCGAATGTTAAAGAAAATACAACGACCACCCGTTGTTTGATCGGGTCTATCCTCCGTTCACCAGCAATTCTTTTTTTTCAAGAAGCTGTTCTTTTGTTTCTACATGTTCGGGGTCCTTGGGTATACAGTCAACAGGACAAACTTCTACACATTGAGCTTCTTCATACCATCCTACACACTCCGTGCAGCGTTCCCATTCAATTACAAAAATATCATCCCCTTCTGAAATTGCTTCGTTGGGGCATTCAGGTTCACATACGCCGCAGTTTACACAATCTTCATTAATGAGCAGAGCCATAAAAAATTCTCCCTCGGTAAAATATGTTGCGATAACGTGCTCCGAACTTAATCCGGTGCTCGCTCGAAAGTTTTTGTTTCCGGATTCCAGCTAAACAGGGCCTGATCCCGGATTTTTTTATCATAAACAGAAACCACCAGATAGCTGGTATCTGGATAGATGGGGGTTTCCCCATCGAACAGAGCCATTCTGGTGTCTTCTTCCGAAAAATAGGCATCATGCTCGGGATGGGAATGATACAGAACTTTAAAGATCAAACCCTTCGAGCTAGCCTCACTTAAATGCTTCTGAAGTTCCAACGCACTTACATTATAAGCAGTGCGGGCATCCCGAACATAATTTACGGGATCTTTTTCATGAAGCTTATTTTGAATATTTTTGCACCGGTAGACAATATTTTCATTATTATGGTTAGGCTTGCCTACAACGATTCCACAACATTCAAAAGGGTATTCATCCACTGCATGACGATAAATCTCGTCCAATTGTTCTTGTGCAAGTGGGGACATGTATTATTTTGTGACGTTTAGGATGTGATGTCAAATGGTTTTGGCTATTACTTCAAGGGTGGGTTTTGACAACGAGGTTATCATTGACCGAAACTTGGCAAGCCAGACGAAAGTCTGCGGGCTTTTTGGCTAGTTTTTCCGATTCTGTTTCATTTCGGGGTTCCACCTTTCCAGCAATAACCTGGACAGTGCAGGCAGTACAAAGACCCCGGCCACGACAGTTCAGTATTTTATGAATATTTGCGTAAATACTGAATTTATTGCGAATTGCCGCTTGCCGGAGGTTTTCTCCCGGCTCGACCTGAATGGTACGGTTTTCTCTCTCGAAATGAACTTTTAGCATAGCTGTTATCCAGGGAATTTAGGTTTTCTGGATCATACCGGACTCAATGGCCGATTCGCAATCATTTTCTCCCCCACTCCCGTGGGAGGGAACTGGCAATGGCTTTGATTGGCGGGCAAAGAGTTGTCGGAGGCTAACATGTTCTTGCCCAATTCCCCCCTTATCAGGGGGAGTTATCAAAGTATTGCGCTTGAGGGCTTGGCTAGATTGACAGGCAATGCAGTGCTGGCCCCACGCCTAGTGGGCTAGGAGCAGGCTTCGATTTGTACGAAATCTCTCAACTGGCCTTTGCCCCAGTATCCATAAAATGCACTGCCTACAGTGGTGCAGGCAGTGGTCATGTGGATAACTTGCTTTTGTCCAGCTTCTCCTTTTAACACTCCTACCTGTGAAAATGGCGGGATGCAACCCCCACAATTGGCGCAATCCGTTGAATAGTGTTGGCACAACCGATGGAGGCAGGACTCACAAACCACTGGATCAAAGAGGTAAATTTCTTCCCCTTGATATTCAATTACTGTTGGCAGGGTTTCTACTGGGACTTCACATTCCTGACAAGCCGGGGTTGCCGATGGACTCATAACAAACCAATAAAATATTTGGGTATGCCTAGTGAAAAATTCTACCGCAACGGAATCAGTTGATACAGACTTTTTTCATATTGGGGAAATCATCGAGAACTGCGCCCGCTCCCTTAACGATACTGAGGAGGGGGTCTTCAGGAATAAAGACTTTCAGGGTGGTTTTTTCTTCTATCATTTTGTCTAGTCCACGTATGAGGGCACCGCCTCCAGTAAGGTATATTCCGTTAGAGTGAATATCGGCGGAAAGTTCCGGAGGAATTTTTTCCAGGGCACGCATAATGACCGCAATGATGGTGGTTAGAGGTTCTTTCAGGGCTTCACGTATTTCTTCATCGCCAATAATGATAGACATGGGAACGCCTGTTTTAACATTCAATCCCCTTACTTCGGTGGTCAGGGTGCCCGGTTGAGGAAACGCACTGCCGATTTCTTTTTTCGCGCGTTCGCCCTCGAACACTCCGATATTCAGATGATGTTGAAGACGCATAAAGCGTACGATGGACTCATCGATTTCATCTCCCGCAACGCGTACAGATTCTCCATAAGCGATAGCGGACAGGGAAATGACTGCAACGTCTGTGGTTCCTCCACCAATGTCGATAACCATATTCCCCTCGGGTCGATGGACAGGAATTCCTACGCCGATGGCGGCAGCCATGGGTTCCTCCACCAAATGTACTTCCCGGATTCCTGCCATTATGGAAGCATCAATTACGGCCTTTTTTTCCACTTGGGTAATGCATGTTGGTACACCGACAACCATACGTGGTTTGAAAAATCGATATTGACTCAGTACTTTTTTAATAAAATACTGAATCATCCGGTTAGTCACATCAAAGTCGGCGATGACACCATCTTTCATAGGTCGAACGGTGTTGACCCTTGAATGGGTACGACCAAACATTTTTTTTGCTTCTATACCAACCGCTTCGACGGTGTTGTCATCCACATTCACCGCGACAACGGAGGGTTCGTTCAGCACGATGCCTTTTTCCGTAATATAAACCAGAGTGTTTGCTGTTCCCAAATCCATAGCGATATCTGTAGAGAACAAACTGAAAATGTTGTTAAATAATTTTCTTATCATGCCATCGCTTTCTGGGTCAGACTTTTTCGTGAAAGATTTATGAGGCTGAATAGTTCTCTTCCTTCCTGTGGATAGGAAGAAAGCCCCCATTCGGTCTGAGCTTTAATGGGAGAGCCATTGATATTCAGAGGATTTTGATCAAACAAGTGTTTCAGCTTTGTTTTAAGTTGATCCACCTCTTTTTCGTTTCGATCCATTAACATGATCAGAAAACAGTTTTCTGATAAACGGAAAACAAATTTGGGAGAAGGGATCATTTTTGAAAACAGGGCCATTACTTGTTTAAGGTATGAATCCCCTCGGTCTACACCGTGTATTTCATAAAGTTCTGTTAAGTTGGTGATGTGGAAAGTAAGAAAAAATACGTTTCGGTCCGGCTGAAAAACTTCTTCCGACACGGCTAGATGATACTCCGTCAAAAACCGGTGATTTGGAACTCCGGTGACAGGGTCCAGGTTTTTATCATATATCCAGCGATCTTTAGTGTCTGTGCAGAACAGGGCAGAAGCGGCGGCGGAAACGATCAGTGCCAGTTTGTCCAGATCGGCATGAGTCACCCCATTGGGCTCTGACGAACCGATCAAAAGAACTCCGTAAAGAGTGTCGTTGAGTTGAATGGGTAGAGTCGCAACGGATTGCAAGTCTTCTGATTTTTCTTCCTCAGAAAAAAGTACTGTTTTTCGGCCCTCATGAATTTGCATCAGGAGAGCTGATCTGTTTTTTGCACAGGAACCTACCAGTCCCTTGCCAAAAAGTACTTTGGTTTCAGAAAGGTCATGAGCAAAACCACGGTGTCCAATGATTCGTCCTTCCTGCTGGTTGTCTTCAAACCATATTGTGGCGATTGCGGTGCAGGGAATCAGGGATGAAGGTATCTGCGTCAGCCGGTCCGCAACCGATGACCGGTCAGGAGATTCTGCCAAGAACCGGCAATAGGAATTGATCTCCTGTAAAAAGGGGCCGGAAGATAGTTTATTAGAGTTTTCAGAATTCTCGGGCTGCAGAATCCACGCAATCTGTTGAGCGAATTCAGTCAGAATTTTTTGCAGTTTGATGGAGAATTGATACCGCTCCTTGGTATCGATTGCCAGTACTGCAACCCGCTCACCATAAATTACTGGAAGGGCAATAAAATTTTTTAGCTCTTCATTTTTCTTATAAATGCCGAGAAAGCGTGTGTTTTGGTCAAAATTTTCAATCAATTGGGACTTTCGTGTCTGTGCGACCAAGCCAATGGGGCCTTTGCCAAGGGCAATTTTTGCTCCTCTATCCAAATTCTGGCTAAGGGTAAAATGTTCGCGCATGACCAGATTTTTTCCATTAGGCTCCATTATAAACAGGGCCACTGTGTGGGCATCTGCAACGTTCCCGATCAGCTCAATGAGATGTCCCAAGATGATGTTGGAAGGAGTCATAATTTTTGTGTTTTAGGTCCTACTACTGGCCTCTTTTTCTCAGCATATCCTTATAATCTTTTACCGCCTCTTTGCCGACCGCAATGGCGGCGACCTCGTACTCGGGGATTGTTCCAGGTTTTATCTCCTGCACCCGCACAGCCTGACAATCTATAATTTTTTTCTCACCGGTCGATGGCACCCTAAAAGAGACACATAAAATATCCCCGTCAATGATAGTTCCTTTTATGGAAAAAACTAAATCGTTGACCGACATTTCCAGAATGATGATTTTGTGATGCTTGAAAAAGAATTCTTTTTCCCTTTCAATTTCCACGTTCCCGGAAATTTTGACTTTGGCTCGTTTACCTTTCCTTTTTCCGAGATCGTTGTCATATTTTGCTTTGATCAATTCATCAAGGTTTTTTCGGATATTGAGAAGGTCTTCCGTCGGCAGGCTCTCGAGAGAAGCCATGATTTTTTCTATCATGGTTAAACAATCGGGGATATTCCGGGAAACAGAAACGTTTGAAAAGAGGCTAAAAACTCTATTTTCAGCCTTTAAATGCATCTTATAGCGAGGGGGGATGGGTGTCAATCTTTTTAAAATCAATCTGTTTACTATTTTGCAAGCGAAAAGCCGACAAACAAAATCGCTTGACAGAGGTGGTGCCCGTTTATATACTCCCTTCCTCATTAATGGAGAGAAGAATCCCTTCTTGAATTTGAAGTGAGGGCGGGTAGCTCAGCTGGGAGAGCACCGGCCTTACAAGCCGGGGGTCACAGGTTCGAGCCCTGTTCCGCCTACCATAATTAAACGACCGCGGGGTCGTAGTTCAGTTGGTTAGAACGCCGGCCTGTCACGCCGGAGGTCGCGAGTTCGAGTCTCGTCGACCCCGCCACTCCTAGCATGGGTTTGAGGCGCGTAGCGCTTCAGGCCCTTTTTTTTGTCGTCACTCCATTACGAGTATTAAAATTATTCAAGAGGATTCCTAAAGAGAGAGCAGCCAAAGGCAAAAGTTGAGTGCTGTAACGGGGAGGATAACCCCAAATATGGAGAAATAAATAAGGCGACAGAAACCCTAACAGGGTTAGGCTTAGGCCTAAAGGATAACCTGACAAAAACCTTGGGCGCCATATTAATGCTATCAATCCAGAAAGAGTGCCAAGTAAGAGAACCAATGCTAATAACATCGTATTGATGGGAAAATTGGGCCAGGGTTCACCAGTAAGAAGTAAATACCAATTGCTCCATAATAAGTCTCCGGAAAAGTTTGGATGACCGGGAGCAACGAACCCAAAATGCCCTCCGACAAATCCATTTCGTAAAATAATGGCAAGTAATCCAAGGCCCAAAGTTGTCAAATAGACCGCAAAAATTTTCCAGTTATTCCTAACCGCATGAAAAAAGTTTTTCCATACGAACGATAAGGTTCCCCTTTTAAGGTCTATTAAAAGACAGGCCATGCCGCCCGCAACTCCAATGCGGTCCAGATGTAACCAACACCCAATGGTTGCAAAACATCCAGCAAATAAAACCCGAATATAGCTGACAGGCCTTTTGAAAAGTATAAAACCAGCGAACATGATAAAAAACATGGCGGCATACTCAGCCAATCCATCACCAATATGGGTGAGTTCACCAATCGCAACACAAAGAAATAGCACGGAGGTAATAATAGTCATGAAGGTAGAAAGCCCAAGCCTGATCGCCATATGGACCAATATGATAGCGGTTCCAATCGTAAACCATATATCTGACAAACGTTGCGAGAAGGCAGAGGGGCCAAACAACCAATGAAAAAATGCCACAATATATCTGTATTGAGAAGGGGTGTATAAGACAGGCTCTCCTGCTTCTAACCACTTCCCTTCAATGACAATTGCCCGGGAAAAATTTTGATAGGAGGTCCAATCATTTCCCAGGGACCAAAGAGAAATGTGCTCCAGATCAGGCCACCACCTAAAAGTGAAATAAGCAAATAAGGCAGGTGCGAAGAGAAGAAAAACTTTCTTTTCAAATTTATTATTTTTAACTAAAGAAGATTCAGGTCTCCAATACGAGTACCCAAGTATGCCCACCCCTGCTAAAAAGATGCTGATTGCCAGGTACTGAGGGTTTAGAGGATAAGGAAACCGAACTAAAGACAATAGCGAAGCAAAATAAGCCATAAGCCAGGGTAGAACCACTCCCAGCAGACTGCAGATAGCCATAGGAAATGATAGAATTTTCTGAGCCCATAAATTTTGTAAAGACCAAACAAACCAGACCAACAGAAATACTAAAACTCCGTAATCGATCAACTTTCCCAGGAACAGGTAAGTTTTTAATTTTCCATCGTTCAGATCCAGAGCCGAATCATCCTGCCAGGAAACGCCATTTTCAAATACAGATTTAATATTCCCTTCTCCATCAACCACCAATGGATGAAAAGCCCAGTTGTTACCCAGGTATTTAAATTTTCCTGAAATGGACCAGTATCTTGTTGAAGGGGAAGGTGCCTCCAACTCTTTAACTTCTGCGATATGATTCACAATAGGGATTGAAAGTTTTTCCCCATCTAATGAGACTGCGTTCATTTCCTGATATTTGGTGCCTTGAACCAGTAAGACAAGTTGGGTTTCTTGAGGAAGGCGAATAACCCCTTCAACACTCATCCAAAGCGAAAGTTTTTCAAACTTTTCTTCCAGAGGACCGGCAACAGTATCCCAAGGTTTTTTGGAGCTATCGTTATTCATGGGTAAAAACCAGTCTATCGGAAATTCTTTTTTATCAGACCACTCCTTCTTTAATATTGCAGAGACGTCTTTTTCCCAAATAGTGAAATAGGTTTTTAAGAGCTCTCCATTTTCCAGGCTCTCTAAATTTGGAGAAACTTTCACCTTCCATCCGCTTAATGGTGCTCCAAAATGAAGAGTTAATTTTAAAATGAGCAGGGTGGCGAGAAAAATCACACTGGACTGAGTTGACAAAAAGCTGTGTCCAATGATGAATAAGCAGGGGATAAAAATGATGAGGGTGAGGGTTTCCGCCGTATTACTCCAGGGAAGACCATCAAACCAGCCTGGAACCCCGGAAGAAAGAAATAAAAAAATTGTCAAAAATGTGGTGGATAAAATGAATTTGTAGTTTTGTATGTTCATTCTAATTGGCATTCTTGAGGGAATGTGCCGGGTTTAACCAAGCCTGGTTAGTTGTACCACGAAATTTTTAGCTGAGGCGGGTTCTATTTTTATCAGGAAATGACGTTGAGCAAATTTCCAGAGCTACTGCCAGATGGATTGAATCGGTTCGACACCCGTCGCGCGAATGGGTTGGAAGAATCCGTATCATTGTTGCTTTCTGAATGGGTGGCGGAATCTTGATCCTCCTCTAAGGAAGTGGGGGTGTTTTCCGTTCCTGCGGCTTCCTCTTTTTCTTCAGCTTTTTCCGCTTTAGCTTCCAGTCGCGCCTGGGCTTCCAGCTGTGCCGCCTGAGCGGCTACTTTTACATCTTGCGGCGAGGGGTCGCTTGGAGCCAAGGCGGCCCGCTTTATAGTCCTGGCTTTTCGAGCCGTTGCTTCGGGGTTTCCCGGAACCGGAGAGGTGTCGATAGAAACTTCTCCCCCAACCGCATATTGTTTGCCGTCGGGTCCGGTTTGATACTCGTATTTTGGTGCGCCGTTAGCATAGGGCCCTGCGGCACTGAGATGAGCCTGCTCATGAGCGCGTACTTCCGCGTCTCGTGCCTTAAGTTCCTTCAAAATTTGGCGCTCTTCTTCAGATAATTCTGCCTCGGCTCTCGGGCCTGTTTGACTGGATGAGCGGGCGGGGCCTTCTTGAGTTTCCTCCTCTTTTGCCAATTTATCTGTATTGGTTTGATCTTTGGCAAGCAAGAGGGAGGCTTGAGACAGGTTTACCCGATCTTCTTCGATACCTTTTTTGAGCGCATCTTCTTTCAACTGACCTTCTTCACAATCTTCGCACTGGCCGGGGTTTCCGACAAACCTTACTTCTGTACGTCCTTGAATTATTTGCACTTCCATGTTTTTTGCCTGTAGTGGGTATAGCTATCCGTAGTGGTGTTATCGGCAAAAAACCTTAAAACTTAAGCCCTGATTAAAAAAAAGATAAAAAGCTTTGACGAAGCGATCAGGTTGACACTCGTTATGCTTAATGGTATATAACGATTACACCGTTATATATTCAAAAACATATTGGAAAAGATAATGGGAAGTGCGAGATGGTTAGGCGTAGGGGTGGTGATTTTAGTTCTGTGGAGGGCTGTGTCGGGCTGGTCAGAAGAGGTTCATGTGGCGGTTGCATCCAATTTTTTGAATCCGCTCAAGGAAATTGCCACACGTTACCAGCAGGATACAGGAAACACGTTGGTAATAATTTCAGGATCGACCGGCAAGCTCTATGCTCAGGCCCAAAACGGTGCTCCCTTTGATGTTTTGCTGGCGGCAGATGCAAGAAGGCCGACCCTGCTGGAGCGGGACGGAGTGGGTGTTGCCGGAACAAGGTTCACTTATGCCGAAGGGTCTCTGGTGTTATGGAGTCTTGATCCCCAAAAAATAAGTGGGGTGGAGTCTTTGTCAGATACGAGTATGAGAAAACTTGCGATTGCTAATCCCAAAACGGCTCCTTATGGCAGGGCCGCGCACGAGGCCCTGCAACGGTTGGGTTTATGGGAAAAACTGGAACCTCACTTGGTTCGGGGAGAAAACATCGCGCAAACCTTGCAATTTGTTGCTACGGGGAACGCCGAAATGGGGTTGGTAGCGAAATCCCAAATGCAAGATCCGCGTTTCAAATTAAAGGGCAGTCAGTGGGAGGTCCCCCCCAGACTACATAAACCCATTTTACAGCAGGCCATTTTATTAAAAGCAGGACTCGATAATATTACTGCAAAACAGTTTTTGAAATATTTGAAAGACTCCGCTTCAACAAAAATAATAAGGTCTTATGGCTATCGTTTTTTAGAGGAAGGAAGAAATGGAATTACCCCTGATTGATCTGGAACCCATTTGGCTCTCACTGCAATTGGCAGGAATAACGGTAGGGATTCTTTTGCTAATAGCTACTCCGGTTGCGTGGTGGTTGGCGCATACGCGATCCCGTATTCGTGTGGTGGTGGAGGCAGTGGTGGCATTGCCTCTGGTTCTTCCGCCTACCGTTTTGGGTTTTTATCTATTGATCCTGCTGGGACCGCATGGCTGGGTAGGAGGTCCCGTTCAGGCCATAACAGGGTCTCCTCTCTCTTTTTCGTTTGCGGGACTGGTTTTTGCTTCTACCCTTTATTCTCTGCCGTTTGTGGTGCAACCGCTTCACAGTGCTTTTGAGTCTGTCGGTAAAACTCCCCTGGAAACCGCTCAGTCGTTGGGCGCTTCCCGCCTGGACGCATTTTTTACGGTGATCAGTCCCTTGGCACGCCGTGGTTATCTCACCGCAATGGTTTTAGGGTTCGCCCACACTCTTGGAGAATTTGGCGTGGTGCTGATGGTGGGTGGAAATATTCCCGGGAAGACCAAAGTGATTTCCATAGAAATTTATGACCGGGTGGAAGTCCTCGAGTACGCTCAGGCGCATATCCTTTCTGCGGGCCTTTTAATATTTTCTTTTCTGGTTCTATTGATGGTTTATACCGTCAATCGGCGACTGCCGGTGCAGGTGACATGACGGATTTATTAACTGCAAAATTAAAAGTAGATTATCCAGGGTTTAATCTGGATATAGACTTGAGCCTACCGGCCAAAGGGGTCACAGTAGTATTTGGTCCTTCTGGTTCGGGAAAAACTACTTTGTTGCGCTGTTTATCGGGACTGGAAAGGCCTCCAGCCGGATACCTGAAATTGGCCGATCAAGTTTGGCAGGATGATGAAACTTTCATTCCCATAGAAAAAAGAAAGGTGGGTATGGTATTTCAGGAATCAAAATTGTTCCCACATTTGAATATTCAGGAAAACCTGCTTTATGGTTATCAACGAACTCAACCTCTGGAGCGCAATCTTCATTTGGATGAAGTGGTTCAAGTGCTGGGGTTGACAGCTTTGTTAAAACGATATCCCGACAAACTGTCCGGAGGCGAAAGGCAAAGGGTCGCGATTGGTCGTGCCCTGCTCACCAGCCCGAAACTATTACTCATGGATGAGCCTTTAGCCTCACTGGATATGCAACGCAAGGCTGAGATTATCCCTTTCATCAAAAATATTGAAGATGAGTTTAAGACGCCTATTATTTATGTCTCGCATTCGATGAATGAGGTCCTGCAACTCGTAGACACTATGGTCATTTTGAATTCAGGAAAAGTGGTGAATTGGGGACCGGTGGAAGAGGTTTTCTCGGATGTCCAGTTGAGGGATGCGGTAGGGGATGAACAGTTGGGGGCGATACTTGAAGCAGGAGTTGCAGAACACGATGAAGAATTCGGGTTAACCCGGTTGGACTTTATGGGGCAGGCTCTTAACGTTCCCAAACAAAATATTCCTGTGGGACAAAAATTGAGAGTTCACATTCACTCCAAAGATGTGAGTCTTTCGACTGCCCCTCCTGAGGGAACCACCAGCGTATTAAATATTTTGCAGGCAAAGGTTGCAAAAATTGGTACTCTGGAGCCGAAGGGATATTCGGTAGATATTGAGCTGGATGCCGGTCGTCCAATATTGGCAACGATCACTAGAAAATCTCTTTCCAATTTAAACCTCAAACCGGGGCAACCGGTTTTTGCTCACATCAAAGCCATCAAAATGGTCCATGAAATTGACAAATTTTGAATAGAGAGATTAGAGTCAAAAATGAGAGTCACCAACTATTTGGAGATTAATTGATGTCGAAAACCGTTATATGCCAGTTTTTAATTGTCCTGATGGTAATTTGGATTGCTACGGGATCAATTGCCTCTGGTAACGAATATGAGAAAAGACTGAGGACTCTGGAAGACAAATATGAATCCAAAATTGCTGTTCTCGATATTCTTGAAAGGTTTTCCTGGGATGGAGATTTGCGGGTTCGTTTGCAAACTGAAAGCACCAATACGCCGGGTGTTTCTGATGAGCGGGTCCGTGGGCGTCTCCGTTTTCGGTTGGGCGCAACGATCCATATGCTCAAAGACCTGGATATTGGTTTCCGCATGGCAACAGGGGGATTAAGTGCCAGAGACTCTGGGAACGTAACTCTGGATGGAGGTTTCACTCATAGGGCCTTTGATTTGGACAGGGCATTTTTCCGATATCAACCTAGGGTTGCTGGTTGGAAGACGGTATTGCAAGGTGGAAAATTCAAACCTCCGTTCATGACTTCAGAAATCATTTGGGATAGTGATGTCATGGTCGAAGGAATAGGCCAACAGTTTTCCAGGAAATTTGGAGATACGACACTGGATGCCAACTTCGGTCAGTTTATATATGATGAATTCGATCCGGGTGACGATATCATTATTCTTGGTTATCAGGGTATCCTCTCTCAGAAAACGAGTTTGGGTAAATTCAAAATTGCCGTGGCATATTATGATGTTCAGAATACAGAAGATCTGGCTACCACATTTTCCGGTTCCTCCACGTTGCTTTCAAATACCTCCGAAGTCAAAATGCTCGATCTAATGGCAGAGTGGTCTGAAAAAATCGCCGGACAAGAACTCAAGCTTTATGGAGAATACACTCAGAATACAGGGGATCTTGCCAGCGGTAACGCCGACTTGGATACGGCCTGGCAATTGGGATTCAAATATGGAAGCGCGGGGAAAAAGTTTGGCGACTACCAGCTACATGTGATTCATAGGGTGGTCCAGTCTGAAGCAGTTTTTGATGTGATTTCTGATTCGGATTTTCATGAAGGCCTAAGCAATGCCAGGGGCTTTGAAAGCGGAGCCAGTATTGGTTTGGCTAAAGGAGTAAAGTTGACTTTCTATTATTTTGATTCTCAGGAAGAACGGGGAACGCAAAGGGACCACAAAAAATTTCAGACGGATCTGAATTTCAATTTCTAGGGGTCGCTTAAAAAGGGGACTTGTTAGGCCCCTGCTAGTCACTGCCCAGGTGGGGTAAATCTCTGACGGCGCGAACTCCGCCATTGGTACAGTTTGAAAGGTTACGCCAGAAAGCGCGGCCGGTTACAAAATAAGCCGTGCGGGTACAACAATCCGCTAAATCATTTTTATTGTATTCTGCCGACCAATACCAATAGGCCGCACCATCCGCAAATTGTTTAGACAGGGCCAGCGGCTGATTCGGATCGTGATCCCAAGCCATAATATTTTCTTTGGTATTGTCATAAATCATTCCATATTCAAACACCATCGGTAACCTCCAATCGGTATGTCCTCCTGTCCTGAGGTTTTCGACATATTCCTTTGCCTGGTACCAGTTCAAACATTTCCCAAGATCGGCATAACTGTCTTTTTGGGCCCACATTAAACGCGTCTTGGTTTCAGTTAAAGTTCCATCACCATTATCAACCAGATGAACCCGGGACTTTGGCGGGGGTGGTGGCACCCAGGGCGGTGCTTCATAAGGCTCGGCCCAGGCATATATTGCGTTTAGTAAGAATGCAATAATGATAATGTACTTAATCTTCATCATAAATAAAGTCCCGCGACCTGATTTGCATAACCATTATAAGGCAATGTTTTCACGGTTTCCTCTTTACCTGGAATCCGCTCGAAGGCTTGATGCCACCGGGCGTATGGGATTTTGGGATTCACATTGGCTTCAAAATCGTATTCCAGAGGTGAAAGGGATGTATAAAAAGTCTCTGGTTCCTCACGAGTGAACTCAATACGGGAAATAGATTTAATACTTTTGAAACCATACTTCCAGGGAACAACTAGCCGGATAGGCGCGCCATGTTGGTTGGGTAGCGAGTGACCATAAATTCCTGTCGCCAAGAACGTTAAATCGTGCCGGGCTTCATCGAGTCGCAAACCCTCTGTAAAAGGCCACGGTTCCCAGAATCTATTTTTTTGTCCCGGAGCGATAACAGGGTCCAGAAATGTGGTGAATTTTATATAGCGGGCGGAAGCAAGCGGCTCGAGCTTGTCTATTAATAGACGCAGGGGGAATCCGGTCCAAGGGATCACCACGGACCAGGCTTCAACGCAACGCAGTCGATAAATACGCTCTTCTTGGGAAAATTTCAGGGTTTCAAAATCGAGAATCTGCGGATTCTTGACCAGTCCGCTTACTTCAATGCTCCATTCTTTGGTCTGAAGCTTGCGGGATGATTTCCATATTTCCTGTTTTTCCACGCCGAACTCATAAAAATTATTAAAACGCGAGGCGATATTTTCCGGAGTGATGTTAGATGAAGAAAGGCTTGCCGACTTGGATTCGGCAGACCACCCCTTCGCAAGTGGGGAGAATCCGTAAAAGGCCGCCATGGTTGCCGAGCCCAGTTTCAAGGAGGTACTCAAAAAATCCCTTCGACGCAGATAAATATCTTCCGGTGTCACTTCCTGCTCAGACATTTGCCACGATTTTGGAATATTTATTCCGGTCATAATTAGCCTTGAGCGGGGAATCCCGCTGGTAAAGGGCAAAAACACATTCAGCCGAGATAACTCTTGGCTAGCCAGCAAAAACCTCTGCTAGTCGCCCCCGGCCGCCTGGTCGGAGCGGGCGCAACGAAACCCCAGTGAATTCAATTTTACATGCGGGGCTAGTTGAAAGCGCATTCCCGGTTGCATGTACCAACCCACATTATACCAGCTACCCCCGCGCACACTTTTTCTGAGACCTTTTAAAGGACCGTTGGGATTTTTAACAGGTGAATTCTGGTAATACAATTCCTCGTGCCAGTCGTTCACCCATTCCCAGACATTGCCTGCAAGGTGATAAATGCCATAGCCATTGGCAGA
>Ga0233439_10000881_pt1 | contig 40990 bp, 29 predicted proteins | sample SI_123_September_6_FD_182713 | JGI IMG/M metagenome (GOLD analysis project Ga0233439, IMG submission 182713) | Seawater microbial communities from Saanich Inlet, British Columbia, Canada - SI_123_September2016_100_MG | ecosystem: Environmental > Aquatic > Marine > Inlet | place: Canada: British... | reverse complement strand
CCTGGGTGGGTAAAACCGGTCGATACCCCTTGGCGCGGCATACGCTGGGGTTTGGGACGGACCTTAAGGCCTTCTTTGCGACGGACACGCTGGACTTGCTTACGACTAACCGACTAGCCCTCTTGGGCTAACAGGGCCCGAATGCGTCGGTAGACATACCGAGGATGTTGCCAGGACAAGGCCACAATCCGCTGATGTAACTGGATCTGTTTGGGCGCAAGGGGCTTGGCCCGATACCGATAGGTCGATCGGTGTACACCCAAGTAGCGACAAGCCCGACGCACCGAGCACAATCCATGGCTAACGACATGGGCAACGGTCTGTTTCTTCTGCATCGGGCTTACCATTTTTTTGCGTTGACTTCTTCCAGCACGCGATTCTTTAGCAGGGATTCGGCCAGCATCTTCTTGAGCTCAGCATTTTCTTTTTCAAGCTCTTTAAGCCGTTTGGCATCGGCCAGATCCATGTCGCCGTATTTACGTTTCCAGCAGTGAAATGTTGCTTTGGAAACATTGTGCTCACGACAAACCGAGTCGGTCGTTTCATCGCTTTCGGCCTGCCGCAAAATACGGATGATCTCTTCAGTGCTGTGCTGTTTTTGTTTCATGAGCCTACTCCTTATTGATTAAGAAATAGTCTCGCCTTCAGTGGAGCAAATCAGGGAAGTCATGCCAATTCGGCAAATGGTATTACATACAACGTCTTGGCTGTGTCCATATCATAATCTCTGATAACTTTGATTTCTCAGTCAGCAATCAGACGGGCTAACGCCTGCATTTGCGGCGGTTTTGTAGCGAGGAACGAGTGGAAAACCGTCCAAACCACGCAGTGGTTGATGCAACATGCACTTGTTAGGCATATCCCTATTTAAACCTCTCATGCCATTTCCCATCGTTTTCTTTTTTACAATCTTCTTCAGTATCAAAGTGTACATGGGTTCTAATATCTTTAACTTCAATATCAACAGATTTAAGTTTCGATTTTATCATGTCTCTAAACTTATCCTCTTTGTACTTTTGGTACATCTTTGAGAGGTTCTCATTTGTATCAAAAATACAGACTATAGTAAGGCTGCCTGGGAAATAGGAATAATTAGCAAAATGAGTTAGCCACTGAAAGCCATCGAACTCTTCAAGTGCAGCTTCACATACCTCTGTAAGTGCTCCAATTAATGTATTTTCAAGTTTCTTGTCAGTTTTGCGCATTTATAGCTGCCTAACGTCCAGGGATACCTACAGGTGTAATGAGCGCAGCGAATGGAAGCTATTGGGTAGACCCGCTGGTTAGATCTTTTTTCTTCGTTTTTAGTTCTGTAATTAGAATGGATGATACGAATGAAATAGCCAGTGTATGTATAGGAAATATAAAGGCCCTTTATATTTCCTATACATCGCGGCGAATATCTCAACCGGGAATGGCTCTTGAATCTACGCGAAGCCCGCGTCGTCATCGAGGACTGGCGACAGTATTACAATAGAGAAAGACCGCATAGTCGACTGAGCTATCTCAGCCCGGAAGAGTTTATACAAACTCAAAAACGCACACCCTAACTAGGCCAACTTTTAGGTCTCGCTCAGCGCCATCAATACAGATGCTGCGAAACCGGATGACGCCAGCCAAATTCTGGGCGGTCGGAGTGCAGCTTATACCCGTGGGCTGCCTCGCCTTGAAACAACGCCTCTTGCGCGTTTTGGGCAAACATCGTGAAATGGCTTATGGATAAACTATTCATACGGAGCGCTATAATGGACGGAGAAAACAGCATGAATGAATCGAACGAATCCAAGCTTAGCATGAGCACCCTTACTGGGAGTTTCAAGAGAAGGAAGCCGTTCGTCAGGTAGTTGACCGCGGTTATTCTGTAGCCGAGGTGGCAAGCCGGCTGGGCATGTCGACCCATAGCCTGCATAAATGGGTTAAGGCCGTCAAACTCGATAAAACAGCGCACCATGCCACCGAATTGATCGAAGCCAAGAGCGAGGTCCTCAAGTTGCGGTCCCAACTGAGATGGACTGGGGAAGAGCGCGACCTGTTAAAAAAGCCGCGCGGTACTTTGCCAGGGAGTCCACGGGAGACAGGTTTCTAATGCAAGGAAAGCAACTTTAATTGAAGAAATAGACAAAGTACGTCTATCGTTTTTTAATGCGTCACCGTCCCCTGTTCCTTTGGCGAAAATTCTCGCTGCCACCGCTGCTCAATTTCACCGCGCCAAGTTTCAGCATCGCTCTTTAGCTCAGCCGTTAATTCCACCTCGGCATCTTTTAAATTGTTGCACTCGCCCATGTCCTCTTCGAGGTTGGCTAAGTGCACGGCGTCATCTGGATCGGCTCCTTCCACCAACTGCCCATTGAGCACCAGCTTCCACTTACCCTTGCGCACAGCCGTTTGTTTACCCATTTCCCAGTAGATCGTCCGTTCAGGCAACTTTTCGCTCTCGGCGACATAGGGTAGTATATCCATCCCGTCCACTTCATATTGGGAGACATCGCCACCGGCTATATTGAGCATCGTCGGAAAGATGTCCATCGCCGCGCATGGATCACTCAACACCTGACCTCCGGGAATATGTCCCGGCCAGTGCATAATGCCAGGGACGCGCATTCCTCCCTCATACAAGCTAAACTTGTGCCCTTTGAGTTTTCCTGCACTGCCACCGTAATAGGGGTCGAGCGTGCCGTCTAGCCAGTTGCGCGTTTCGCGGGAGGGGCCGTTGTCGGCCATAAAGAAGGAGCAGGTATCTTCTGCCAGTCCCAGGCGCTCAACTTCATCTAGGATCGCGCCCACACTATCATCGACAGCGGCTAACATGGCGGCCATCACCTGCCTATCCCAAGGCAGTTCGCTAAAGCGGTCCATGTACTCTTTGGGCGCGTGCATGGGGTAGTGCGGAGCGTTGTAGGGTACATAGAGCATGAAGGGGCGGCCGTCGCGGGCGGCATCGCGAATATAGGTGAGTGCCTTTTGCGTAATCATTTCGGTGAAATATTGACCATCCTGCCACAATTCCTGGCCGTCTTCCCACAAATCGTGTGTCGGATTTATGCCGGGGCCGGGGTTGTTCATGCCCCAATAGAAGATATGCGAATAGTAGTCGATGCAGCCGGCCATAAAACCGTACCAGTGGTCGAAACCGTGCTGCTGGGGCTGCGAATCCTCGTCGAGGCCAAGGTGCCACTTGCCGGTCATATAAGTTTGGTAGTCGAGGTCTTTGAGCGCGGTGGCTAAGGTCGGCGTGCTTTGCGGCAAGCCGGTGGCGGTGCGGTGGCCGGCGAGTATCGAGCGCACGCCGGCGTTGCCCGGGTAGCGGCCCGAAAGCAGCGCGGCACGCGAGGGACTGCAGACCGGGCTATTGGAATACCAGTCAGTGAAGCGTGCGCCGTCGTGGGCCATGCGGTCGAGACGGGGGGTGCGGAAGTCTTCACAACCCATGCACGAGAGGTCGCCGTAACCTTGGTCGTCAGTGAGGAAGACGATGAAATTGGGTTTCTTCATTGTGGTCCTTGAGCTGCTGGTGGATGTTGACGAGGGATAATTACCCGATCGCTTGCTGCGGCGTCAAGCACGCGATTAAAGGTGGGCTGTGCACGGGTGTTAGTTATATTGAAAACCATGAACTTTACCTACTATATTCTGCCGGAGCGCGATGGCCTACGCCCGATGCGCGAGGACCGACCCGAATTAGCAGCGGCGCTGGCTGCGTTAGTCCACTCGCATTGCTTTGAGCAGATCGTCGCCCTGGCTGCTGTGAAGTAATAAACAAATATCGGAAGACATTTTGTGATGGCCTTGGGTCGTCTGCTAAAAATAAAAAAATAAAAGGGGAAGAAATGAATATTGAATCTGGGAGTTTTACGCATTTGTTAGAAGGAGTCACGCGGGAAGATCTGGCGATTACCGAGGTTAAAGTGACGCCGATTACCTATAAACCGGCCGACGGTTCGTATATACACGAATGTGGGCCGGTGGTGCTGAGCAAGATGCACAGCGCGGTAGTCGAGGTCTTTACCGATCAGGGCCTGGTTGGTATCGGGGCCGGCACGCCGGCCGAAGCCGATGTCGACTATGGTTATTTAATCGGCAAGAACCCCTTTGATGTCGAGCTATTGGGTTTGTCGCCGGGGTTGGATGTAGCTTGTTGGGATTTGATCGGCAAGGCCAAGGGGCTGCCGCTCTATAAATTACTGGCCACCGACAATGAGCCGGACACCAGCGTGCATGTCTATGCTAGCGGGGGTGTTATGTGGACGTATTACGATCCGGGTGACGGACGAGCGTTCGGTGCCGAGGCGCTGATTGAAGAGGCGCTGACCTACAAAGAGCTGGGTTTCGATACCTTCAAGTGGCGGCCGGGTACCGATTGGGAAGAGGCGGGGATCACGCCGACGGGCTTGGGCGAGATCTGCCGCCGGTTGCGCGAGGCGGTGGGGCCCGATTTTGATTTGGGCATCGAAAAGAAAGGCTATGACTCCTGGACCTTCGAGGAGTGCATGGAGATGGCGCCGATGATCAACGACCTCGATTTTCTGTTTTTCGAGCAGCCGATGGGCGACGAGGGGCCTAAGCAATTCGACGATTACCTACGCTTGAAAGAGGCGATGCCCAAGGTCATGCTCTGGGGCGGCGAGCGTTTTCGCAGCGTTGACGAGGCGCGGCCATGGATGCGTGCCGGTGTGTATGACGCGGTGCAATCCGATGCCTATTATATCGGTTTGACTGCTAACTGGCATATGTCGCGCGTCGCCGCCTTCCACGACACTAAACTTGTGCCGCACAATTGGAGTTCGAGTCTCAATACTGCGGCTAATACGCACCTGGTAGCCGGTTCGCCGGGCGGCCATATGTGCGAGTTCTTTATGTATCCCAATGAATTTCGCTACGGGCTCTTAAAGGACCCGCCGCGACCAGTGGGCGGCCGTATTGAATTGGCGGATACACCCGGTCTTGGTGTGGAACTAATCGACGACCCAGGAGGTCGCTTTCCCTATATGCCGGGGCCAAATACAGCGCCGAACCCACGTTTCCCGCATGCCGCGGAAAGGGCGAGCAAGCGGGAGCAGGAGGTCATACGGCGATATGCGGGATAAGGTGGGCTAAGAGAGCTAAGCTGGGATCGGAGGTAATGGTTCGGTTCGGGAACGAAGGTGGTTTGATTGAGGTCGTTGGCTATCTTCGATCAGCATATCGCTATAGCCCATAATGGCGTTGAGCGGTGTGCGCAGCTCGTGGCTCATATGGGCAAGAAAAGCGCTTTTGCAGGATTGGCGGCATCGGCTCTGTATCTTTCGGCTGCAAGGCTCCGGTTTATTTTGGCGATTTGGTCTTGCCGCTTGTCGGCTAAACTAGACCAACAAGCCGAGGAATAACGGTGCGCTGTCGATTGCTCAGTGCAGGGGTTGTCGGGACGGTATGAGGATTATGTTGGCTATGGTGAAGTCGAAATGTTGTATGTAGAGCTCGGAGAGGGGGGAAACTGCAAGCGAGTAAGGCGCATAGAGACTATAGATCAGCGAGTATTTTTAATAGCATCAGCCGATGCTATATGCCGGCTGAGCGCTGGTGTATTGTACAACGAAGCAGAGGCCGAAGATATGCTTCAGGATTCTTTATAAAAGTACGGACCAACCTGGGCGATTGCAGAGGGGATGTTCGGCTCAATTTTTGGCTTTATCGGGTAGCCTATAATGCCAGTATCACACGGTTTCGCAGCAAGAAAATATAAGCACACCGCTGTGCCAAGTACTAAAAGCATGATTCCCATTGGCCTAAGTGGTCAGCGGAAAATATTGCGTTTCGGTTGAGAGATATACGATGTGTAAATGGGTGATATCTCTGATGTTGTTTGTTGGCTGCGCGGATTCTCCCCAACCCAATGCAGCTATTCGCGATATCGATGTTGAAGAAGCCGCGAGCTTACTCAAGCAGGATGCAACGGTTGTCGTGCTCGATATAAGGACGCCGCAAGAGTTTCAGCAAGGTCATATAGCCGGTGCTGAGAATATTGACTTTCGCAGCCCAGAGTTTAGGAAAGAGATAGAAGTATTAGGCCGGGATAAGCCTTATCTCATGCACTGCGCTTCAGGTGGGCGTAGCACGCGATCACTATCGGTCTTTGAAGAATTGCAGTTTAAGCAGGTGTATCACTTGGAGGCGGGTATCAATGGGTGGCTCGCGGCTGGTCATCCAGTTAAACAATAGGTGCAGTCCCTATCTTTTAATCAAATCCCATTCTTTCATCTGGCGCCACAACGTCGAGCGGTGCATGCCCAATCGTTCGGCGGCATCAGAGCGGTTCCATTGACATTCTTCAAGGACCTGTTGCACGTATTCTTTGTCGGATGAGGGCCGCATTGAGGTTTGGCCATTGGGCGTGTCATCATCGCTTCGCAGGTGGGTAGGTAAGCAGCTTAGCAATAAAGTGCCGCCGCGACATTTGATAAAGGCGTGTTCAATCGCGTTTTCTAACTCGCGCACATTGCCCGGCCAATGGTAGTCCATTAACAGCGCTAATGCATCATGTTCGATGCCCTGGATATTGCGCCTGGTGCGGGCGTTGTATTTATCTATGAAATGATTGACCAGGAGCGGGATGTCTTCCTTGCGCTGTCGCAGCGCGGGCAATTCGAGCGGCATGACATTTAAGCGATAATAGAGATCTTCGCGGAATTGGCCGTCTTCGATGGCTTGCTGTAGATCCTGGTGCGTTGCGGCGATTACTCGCACATCCACTTTGATGGTTTCACTGCTGCCTACCCGTTCAATTTCACGCTCTTGCAATACGCGTAGCAACTTGATCTGGACGTTGGGAGAGAGGTCGCCAATTTCATCGAGAAAGAGCGTGCCGCCACTGGCTTCTTCGAAGCGTCCGACTTTGTCCCGCATCGCACCGGTAAAAGCACCCTTAACATGCCCGAAGAGTTCGCTTTCGAGCAAGCCTTCGGAGAGCGCTGAGCAATTGACTTTGACGAAGGAGTCTTTGCACCGTTGACTGGCGCCGTGGATGGCGGTGGCGACTAATTCTTTACCCGTGCCGCTTTCGCCCAGGACCAGGACCGTGGCGTCGCTGTCCGATAAATCCTGCACGAGTTGGTAGAGGGCCTGCATGCGGTGGTTTTTGCCGACCAAGTTAAAGAAGCATTCCTGCTGTTGGAGTTCACTGCGCAGGGTCTCAAGTTCGGTTACATCGCGCAGTATCGCGACCAGGCCTTTCTCGATATTTTCATCGTCTCTGAGCACGCGGGTCGACATTATCAGATGGAGTTGGCGGTTGTAGCGGTTGTGTATCGAGACCCGGGATTCGTTGACTTCTCGCTGGCTATCGAAGATGGCGTTGAATCCATCGCCATCTTCGGTCGGCGGTAATAGGGTAAGACAGGTTTCGCCGACCGCTTCTTCACGCGAATACCCAATCATAATCTGGGCGGCTTCATTGAGATTACTTATGCGCAATTGCAGGTCAAAAGCAATGATGCCATCGGCCACGGCGTTGAAGATGGCCTCCATATTCTGGCGCTGCATCATACAGAGCTGGATTTGATTCTGGAGATCTTCGACGGAAGTGGGCTGGGTTTTTTTGTTTGGCATTGCGCGGTCCTATACGGCTGGGTACAGCAGGTTTTTTCGCACGGGGCGAGAGTCGTTGGAGTCCGGTCTCGGTAGCGGGGTCTGCGATATTATAGCCTGCGCCTTGCGGCGAGGGCGTTCAGCTTTCTTTGCGGACTCCCCGCAGAAAGATCCGCATGATCGTATCAGTCATCTCATCGCCGCTTATGTCGCCGTCGGAGTGGATCATCGCCGAGCGCACCATATCGCGTAGGATTGCAGCTTCGAGGCGCGCGTTCCCGACGGCGAAGACGCCTTCGTCAACGCCGTCGTTTAGGACACCCTCGATGGCTTCGAGCTGGCTTCGCCGCTCTTCGAGCCAGCGCTTGCGGTTTTCGCCCTTGCCGCCCTCGCTCTTACCGTCTTCTATCGACATCAGCCGAAAGAAGAAGCGGTTCTGGTTGAAGAAGGAGACAATGTGGTGGACCATCCGCCGCAGTTTCTTTTCTGGATCCCTTTGCCCGTTGACCTTTTGCTGGAGCTTTTCGTTGAGCTGCGAAATACCCTCGAATACCACCGCGAAATACAGCTCTTCCTTGTCGGCGAAGTAGGTATAGATCGTTCCCTTGCCGACACCGGCCTGCTGGGCGATATCGTCCATCAGCACTTCGTCGAAGCGCTTGGAGGAGAAGAGGCGGGCCGCCTCTTCTATCACTTGTTTCCTGCGTTCTTTTTTAGCCATGATATGCGGCTTTCAATATAACGACTAAACGGCTAATGCGCCGGTTGAATTTCGTGCGCGGGTCCGGTCTTGTGTGAGTCGCGCATCACCCGTTTGCACCACAGCGAAAAATCGTCCAATAGCGAATAGAGCGTTGGGGCCAGCATCAGGGTCAAGATGGTCGAGGAGGCCAGACCGCTGACGACGACCAGGCCCACCGGCCCCCAGCGCCGGGCGAAACCCTCGGAGGTTCCGTAGACCATCGGTAGCACGATTGGCATTAGGTTGAGGATCGTGGTGAAGGCGGTCATCAGGATCGGCCGCAGGCGGTGTTGCCCGCCGGTGACGATCGCCTCGCGCCTGGACAGACCCGTCTCGCGCAGATGATTTATATGGGCGATGAGTACGATGCCGTTATTGACCACGACGCCGAAGAGGATCAGCAAGCCCAACTGGCAATTGTTGTCGAAGGGCACGTCGAGCGCGTAGAGCCCCAATGCGACGCCGATCAGCGAGAAGGGGATCGACAGCATGATGGTGAAGGGGTGGATCAGCGACTCGAAGAGCGAGGCCATAATCAGGTATATCAGCAACACAGCGAAGATGGCGGTGAAGTTGTTGTCGTTGGCGTCTTCCTGCTCCCAACGCGCGGCGCGGCCGAGGTCCCAACTGTAGCCGGGCGGCAGTTGCATGCCTTCCATAATTGCTTTAATCGGGCCCATCACTGTACGCGCCGCGCCACGGCTCTCAGTATTGGCGAAGACGGTGACGTTGAGCACGCGGTTTGCGCGTTTGAGATCGCTGGGGCCACGGCGAATATTGAAGTTGGCTAAAGCGGCCAATTGGACCGAGTTGCCATCGCGGCCCTCGTAGAGACTGTTCTTGAGTTGGTCGAGTGTCGCGCGGTCACCTTCGTTGAGTTGCATTACGATATCGATCTCGCGGTCGTCGCTCTTGAAGCCGCTGGTGCGTCTCGTGCCCAGGGCCGAGGAAATACTTTGCGCGACCTCGCGCGGTGAAAGTCCGTAGTTGAGGGCCTGGGCGCGGTTGACCTCGACGCGCACCTCTTCCTCGCCGTCTTCCAGGCTGCTGTCGACGTCCTGTACACCGGGTATTATTTCGAGATTCGCTTTGACTTCTTCCATCAATACCGCTAAGACTTCGGGGTTGCGGCCGTGTAATTGCACCTCGACCCCAAGCTGGTTGCCACTCCAGCCGCGAGAACGGCCCATCTTGTAGGTAAAACCGATTTTTTCCGGCAGTAATTTTTTCATGGCATTGCCGGCTTCCATCGACGAGAGATTGCCGGCGTCGGCGTCGACGAGATAGGCGCGGATACCGCCGCGGCGTTGGCGAAAATCGGTGGTCAACGACTCAATGTCGAGTTCGTCCTTTTTAGCTAGTAGGATGTCCTCGATCTTATCGAAGTGCTCGCGGATCTCGTCGAGGCTGTAGCTGCGGTCGATGACCACCGACATATCGACTCGGCGCTCTGGGGTCCAGGGCGTGCCGCGTTGTTCGATCTGGTCGTAGAGGTAGTAGCCGGTGCCGGTCAGCGCGACGGTTGCCAGCAGCGAGACCCAGCGGTGGTTGAGGTTCCAGTTGAGTAAGCGGCCGTAGGAGGAGCGCAGCCCGTGGCGCGAGCAATACCAGGCGAAAGCTGCTATTACTAGCCCGCTGACGCCGAAGCCGGTCCAGGTGGACCAGGGCATTTCGACCAGCGAGGCGAGGATCAACCCGGACCAACGCGTCCACCAGATCCCCAGGCCGTGCCAGCCCAAGTCGGCGACTTGCATATAGGCTATTGCGGTGACGGTCGCGACGACGAGCAGTTTGAGCCAATTGTCGAAGCGCTCCAGCCCGTCGCGGAAGAGCCGAGAGGAAGCCAGGGGGATAAGCGAAAGCGAGACAATCATCGAGACAACGACGGCCAGGCAGATCGTCAGTCCGGCGTCCTTCATCCACATCGCGGAGCGGCCGTCGGAGAGAAAGAAGAAGGGTACGAAGACGCAGATGGTCGTCAGCGACGAGGCCAAAACGGCCATGCCGACTTCGCCGCTGCCGACAGAAGCGGCTTCGTCGGCGGACAGGCCGTCTTCCTGGCGTCGGCGGAAGATGCTTTCCAGAACGACGACTGCCGGGTCGACGAGCATACCGACCGCCAACATCATGCCCATCATCGAGACCATGTTGAGGGTAATGGGCGAATCGAAGGCCTCGCGGGCGACGTACATGCCGATAAAGACGCACAGTGCCGAGGTGGGTATGGCCAGGGCGATGACGATGGTCGAGCGGATATTGCGCAGGAAGACGAAGATGATGATCATCGCCAGGAACGCGCCCATTAGCGCTGAGTCGAGTAAGGTGCTGGCTTCTTTGAGCACGGATTCGGCGCGATTGCGGACGATGGCAACGTCGAGCTTGCCATCGTAGTCAGCCTCAATTTTGGCCAACTCGGCGACGATGACATCGCCAACGTCGACGACGTTGGCGGTGGAGGCCTTAAAAATTTCTAATTGCAGCGCGTCGACGCCGTTGAGCCGTTCATAGCGTTTCTTTTCGGGGAAGCCGTAGTTGATTTCACCGATATCGCCAAGGCGGAACTGACCCCCCAAAAGCGGCATGTCGCTGATATCCTCTGCCTGTTTGAACTCGCCGACGGCGCGCACCATATAGCGCTGGCCGCCGTCCATGACCCGGCCGAGGGAGATGTTAGTATTGTTCTGGTTGAGCTGCCAGCCGAGTGAGGGCAACGAGATATTGTGGGTCTGCAGTCGCTCTTGGTCCAGCTCGATGATAAGCTGCTTCGCTTCGAGATCGTCGATTACGACGTTGGCTACGCCTGGCAGGCGCAACATGCGCGGCTCGATGACTTTCTGAATCACGTCGAGTAGGCGGTCGCCGTCGCCGTGCCAGGCGAGGTTGGCGTAGACGATGGGCCGCTGGTCTGACTGCCAGCGGCGCAGGCTGACGCGATCGACGTCGGAGGGGAATAGTGCGCGGGCCTGGTCGACTTTTTCGCGCATTTCCATATTGGCCAGGTCCATATCAGTACCGGACTTGAAGTCGACGCGTACCTCGCCCGAGTTGCGGCCGGAACTGGCGCTGATGCGGTCGATATTGTTCATCGTGCCCAGCGTTTGTTCGAGCGGTAGGGTAATTTGGCGCTCGATCTCTTCGGGGGAGGCGTTGTTGTATTGCACTCTGGCGGTGATGCCCGAGGAGGAAATGCTCGGAAATTGCTCCATCGGCAGGCGGTCGAGGGCGACGATGCCGACGACTAGCGCGCAGAGGCCGATCATCATGGTGGTTACCGGGCGTTTGAGAGAGAAGTTGGAAAGTGACATGGCAGCCTCCTATTTTCCGCGGTCCATCAACGAATACACCACGGGGATCAGCACCAGGGTCAACAGCGTAGATACCAGCAAGCCGCCGATAACAGTGATCGCCATCGGCGCGCGGATCTCAGCTCCCTCGCCCAAGCCTAGGGCCATCGGCAACAGCCCGAGCACAGTGGTTGAGGTGGTCATCAGGATAGGTCGGAAACGCAGTTCACCGGCTCGCAGCACGGCTGCCATCTTGTCCATGCCCTCGTCGCGTCGCAGATGGTTTATATAATCGACTAGGACTATGGCGTTATTGACGACGATGCCGGCTAGCATGATCAGGCCGATCAGCACCACTACGCTGATCGTCGTGCCGGTCAACAGCAGGCCGAAGGCGCTACCGATAAGCCCGAGCGGGATGGTGAACATAATGACCAGAGGGTGCAAGAGCGACTCGAATTGTGAGGCCATGACTAGATATACTAGGAAAATGGCTAATATCAGAGCGAATTTCATGCTGTCGAAGGAGCGTACCATCTCCTCGTTCTGGCCGCCCATCGAGATCGTGAAACCCTCGGGTAGCGGCAAGTCGGCGAGCGCTGCTTCGATTTCGGTGACGACACTGCCGAGGTCGCGCCCGTCGAGGTTGGCTGATATCACCGCGACGCGCTCTTGATCGAGGCGGCGAATCTCGGCAGGGCCGTCAACAGCGCGGATATCGGCGACGGATTCGAGCGAGACCGGCACCGGATAGGAGGCGGGGCTGACGATCATCTGTTTGAGGTCACCGATCGTCTCGCGTTCCTCGCTGAGGGCGCGGACGCGGATATCGACCTTGCGGTCACGCCGCGCCAATTCCGTCGCCACGTTGCCTTGCAGCTTGTTGCGCAATAACTCGCCGATATTCTGCACCGTGGTGCCCAATTCGGCGATGCGCATTCGCTTGAAAATGATCTGGATCTCGGGTTGGCCGCCGGCGGTGCTCGAGCGGATATCGGCCAAGCCGGGGATAGTGCGCATGCGGTCGATAGCCTGCTCGGCCAGCAAGTCGAGAGTCTGTAGGCTATAACCGCTGATTTGGACTTCGATCGGAGTGCGGAAAGAAAAATAAGAGGGATGCGAGAATTTGAACTTGAGGTCGGGGATCTGTTCGAGTTGGCCGCGCACGATCTCAATGATCGTGGTTCCGTCTACGGTGCCTGGCGCTAAGCGTACATGCAGTTGCGCGGTGTGTTCTTTTTTGTCGGAGGCGGTACCGCCGGTTTGGCCACTGCTACCTATAAGGGCGAAGACCGAGGCAATGCCTTCGAGCGGGCGGATTCGTCCGTCGATGGCGGCGACGTGCAAGGCGGTCTGTTCCAGCGGGGTGCCCGCGCGCCATTCTAGGTCGACGAGAAATTCCCCCTGGCTCATCTCCGGAATCAGTTCTATGCCCAAATCGCGAGTTTGGTCGAGGATTACCGCGCCGATGCCGATGCAGATGGTGAGCACTAGCAGGCGTCGGTGCAGCGCCCAACTGAGGAAGCGCGGGTAGACTTTGCTCAGCGAGTCGAAGATAGCGTCGAAGACCCAGTAGAGCGGAAAGAGCAGGATGGAGAAAATGCGGCCGATGCCGTTGGATATGGCACGGAAGAAACGTAAGAACAGCGCTGGCCCCTTGACACCGCGGCTCGGTCCTTGCTCGCTGTCTTCGCCGGTCATGCCTGCGAAACTCAAAGACGAGAGCATCGGGATTAGCATTAGCGCGACAATCAAGGAGGCAACCAACGAGTAGGTGACGGTCAGCGCCTGGTCGCGGAAGAGTTGGCCGGCGACGCCTTCGACGAAGACGATGGGGAGAAAGACGCAAATAGTGGTGGTCGTCGCGGCGATGACCGCCTGGCCGACTTCGCTGGCGCCGCGCACGGCGGCCTCCAGTGCTTTATAACCCTGGTCGCGGTAGCGTTGGATGCTTTCGAGCACGACGATTGAGTTGTCGACGAGCATGCCGACGCCCAAGGCCAGGCCGCCCAGCGACATGATATTGAGGCTGATATCGGAGGCGAACATCAAAAAGAAGGTCGCGATCACCGAGAGTGGGATCGACAGGCCGATGATGGTCGTGCTTTTGAGGTCGCGCAAAAAGAGGAAGAGGATGATAACGGCGAGTATGCCGCCGATGATGGCTGTATCGAGGACCTCGTCGACGGCCTGTTGGATAAAGGTCGCCTGGTTGAAGACGACTTCCATGCCGCTGTCCTGGAGTAGCAAAGCGTTCTCTTCGAGGAAGCCGTCGAGGCGTTCCTGGATGGCTTTACTTACCTGGACAGTGTTGGCGTCGCCCTCTTTGTAGACGGCGACTTCGACGCCCTCGCGGCCGTTAATTCTGGTGACTAGGTCGCGTTCGCGATGGCCGCGGAAAACGCGGCCGACGTCCTTGAGCTTTATCGGCGCGCGATCGATCTGGCCGATGATGATCTCGCCGATGTCGTCGATGCTCTTGAATTCGTTGAGAGTACGGACCAGGAACTCGGCCTCGCCGTCCTTGAGTACGCCGCCGGTCAGGTTGACGTTTTCGGCGTTGAGCCGGTTGGTGATCTGGCTGATGGAGATGCCGAGGTGGGCCAGCCGTTGCGTCTCGACTTCGACCTGGATTTCCTCCTCCAAGCCGCCGTTGATGCGCACCGCCGCCACGCCTTCAAGGCTTTCGAGATCGGGGCGCAGGCGTTCCTCGGCGACCCGACGCATCTCCATCAGGCTCAGACGGCCGTAAAAAGCCAGGCGCATGATCGGATCGAGCGAAGGGTCAAAGCGCAACAGGATCGGTTTGCCGGCGTCGCGCGGCAGATTGGAAAGGTCGAGCTTTTCGCGGATGTCGAGCGAGGCGAAGTCCATATTGGTGCCCCAGCCGAACTCGACGACCACGTCCGATACGCCGGGTCTGGAGATTGATGAGACCCGGTTGACATTGCTGACCACGCCGACCAAACCCTCGACCGGTTCGGAGATCAAGCGCTCGATCTCCAAGGGGGCCACACCCTCGTATTCGGTGCGGACCGTAATCGTCGGATAGGTGATATCGGGCAGTAGGTTGACCGATAGGCGCGAGAAACCTACGCCGCCGAAGGCGACGATGGCTATCATCAACATCGCCACCGTGACTCGGCGGCGAGTGGAAAACTCTACTAGTTTCACCTGCCGCCACCCTGGCTGTGTTTGGTCTGTCGCGTACTGTCAGGGCGTGCGGCCTGGCCGGTCGCCGAGCTATCGGATTTAGCGCTATTCGGACCGGATGCGGCTTGATCGCCGGATTGCTGTCCCGCACCGCCGCTTGCATTGCCGCTTGCACCGCCTTGCCAACCGCCTTCGCCGCCTGACGACCCTCCTTCTTCACTTGTGGCCAAAGGGGTGCCGGCCAAACGCACGGCCGCTCCGTCCTTGAGACCTTCATGGCCGATCGTCACTACGATGTCGCCTTCTTTGAGCCCGGAGATTATTTCGACCTGGCCGCCTTCGATGAAACCCAACTCAATGGCGACGCGACGGGCTTTGCCTTCTTCAATAATAAAAACGTCATCCTCATCGGTTTGGAGGATTAGGGCTTTCTTGGGAACGACCAGGGTGTTAGGCCTGCGTTCGGTAATAATACGGACCGTGGCGAACATGCCCGGTTTGAGCAGGCCGTTAGCGTCGACTTCAAGCGTGACTTTGACGGTGCCCGACTCGGGATCAATCTCGGGGCTGATCATGCGGATCTGGCCGGTAAAATTTTGTTCTGGTAGCGCCTCGACGGCGATGGTGGCTTTCTGGCCCGGGTGCAGTTGGTACATTCGCCGCTCAGGCACGAAAATTCGCACCAATAACGGATCGAGGTCGGAGATGACAAAGACTTCCTGGTTGCCGCGCACCAGATCGCCGATTTCGACTAGGCGTTGGGTGATGACGCCGGAAATGGGCGCGGTCAGATCGGTGTAGGTCAGATTGAGTTCGGCCTCTTCCAGCCCCAGGGCCGCGTTGGCGAAACGCAAACGCGTGGATTCGTATTCGGTCTGGCTGACCATGCGCTGGTCGTGCAGGACCTCAATGCGCTGGTAGTTGGCTTTCGCCTCTTCGAAGGCGGCTTGCACCTGTTTTAGTCGCAGGCTTAACTCTTCTTTGTTGAGTCGGACCAGGGCTTGACCCTGACGGACCTTATCACCTTCTTCGCCAGTCAGCGCTTCGACCAGCCCCGTGGTCCGAGCTAGGACGCTGACCTTGCGCTCGGCTTCGAGGCGGGCGTAGGTCTCGACATAGGCGCTCATATCGGCGCGGGAGACCGTGTCGCCCTTGACCGGAATCGCCGCGATTTTGCGCCCACTCGGACCACCGGGTCTTCCGCGGGCACCGGCTTGTGGTTTGGCTTCTTCGTCTTCGCCGCAACCGAAGGCTAAGGCGAGCCCGATGAGAAGGGCAATGCGCGTTATGTGTTTGAGATTCATAGTGCTGGGTATCTAGACACCGACACGGGCATCTTGTAAGCGTCGGCGTCGCCGAGCATAGGGGGTTTCGATTCCATAGTGGCGACAGAGGCGAGCGAAATAACGCAATGAGATGCCCAAGGCCGCACTAGCGTCCTTATTCTGATTGTAAATCCGTGCAACGCGTTCGATTTCCTGAGAGCTTACTTTGTTCATTGGGTCCCCTCCCCATAGGTACAGGTGAGTTGTTAGAGGCTATCAAAAAAGCCTATTCGGCGCGCGTATGGTCGACAGTTTTGTGATGAAACGGAGACAAACGCGGTCGATATGTAGCGTTGTTATAAAACCGACCGGTCATTCCATTCTGAACTAAGCCAAGCGTTGTCCATTTGTCAATAGAACTGACTGGTCAGTTTTGAAATTAGGTAAAAACATAATGTCTTGCGCACGAAAGAGGCCCCGTCCGGGAGCCTACTTCTGATACCGTTGTTGAGGGGTGAATTACTTGCCGAAAGCACCTTTGCCCCGCCCCCAACTGGTTTCTTCGACCGCCGTAGCGATGCTATCCACGGTCGGGATCGCCTGAAACGTGGCTTCAGTGATCGTGCGATCGGAATGTTTTACCCCTCGTCCGCGGCCATGCGATAAGACATCGATTGTTGTCATGGCGACTAAGAGCAGTGCGGCATACTACCCATTTCATTTTCATCTAACGGGTCTCCTTATAAAAATGGAGCAAGTGCCGATCGTGCGATTTTATAGTCGTGTTTAATCTGCGCAATTGCTCTACCATCTTAGCGTATATGACTTAACTTGCTGTTTATAAAATCGTTACATATCATAAAAGTTGGAAGTGAAATAGGGTAATTCGACGATTTGGTCGAATAAGATGAGGTATTAATGATGTAAGTAACTGTTTTTAAAAATGATAGTAAAATTCGACTAAGCGTGAGTATTCGACGATTTGGTCGCGGTATGATATAGAGTGGGTGGTATGAGGTGAAATGCCACAACTATAGGATAATATTGTAGTTAATGTGAGTTTGCGGATGTAACCATACGCGTGGTACGGCCTTTGCAATACGGAATCGGGTGGACGTATTCCGGTTTAAAAGGATTGAATCATGCAACAGAGAGACAATGCAAAAGATCGGCAGTTGATGCAGGGTGCAGTCAAAGACCCGGCTTGTTTGGCCGAGTTGGTCGAGCGGTATAGCGGGCCATTGTTTGCCTTTGTCTTTCGTTATGTTGGCGATCGCGAGACGGCTGAGGATATTGTGCAAGAGACCTTTCTGCGGGCGCTGCGCCATCGGCACAAGTTGGCTAGCATTCGCTATGTGTCTACCTGGTTCCACACGATCGCCGCCAATATGGCCAAGAGCGAATTGCAGCGGCGCAAGCGCTGGCGTCAGGAGGCGTTGGCCGAGGAGGAGGGGCATATCGAATTGCTCGATCTTGCAGCAAAACCGGATCAGTTGACCGATACCTGGCGTGTGCACCGAGAGGTGGTTAAGGCGATCCGCGCTTTGCCGGAGAAGTTGCGCGAGGTATTGTTGTTGCGCGATCTCAACGAACTGTCGTATGGTGAAATAGCCGAGATATTGCAGTGCCCGGAGGGTACGATCAAATCGCGGGTAAGTCGTGGCCGGCGGCGTTTGCAGGAATTGTTGCGGCCGTTGGCGGGAGAGGTTCTTGGTTTGGCTAGCTGACGGCCTGCCCCGGAGTATCCTTCGCTCCTTCGCGCTCGACTCCTGTTTCGCTGCGAGCAGGTGTTGCCGATTGGGGTATTGAACTGCCGGAGCGACCCGAAGGCAAGGGCGAGCACGCTCGCTTTGGCAAAGGCCAACATACGGAAGCTCGACAAGGCGCGGGCGAGTCGAAGGTGCGTCGCGGCATGGCGAGCAGGATGGATAGCAACAGCATTGAGACGATAATGTTGCAGACGCAAGGGCGTGGTGCCCGGTAATAAATCGGTTGCTTGAAATAAAGACAAACCGCGTTATGGCCTTGGTGTCATAACGCGGTTTTTGTATTTGCTCCTAGCTGTGGACTTTTGCAAAACGACGGGAGTAAAGTGGTTTTTTAAAAAGATAGGAATGGTTGTAGGCGATGGTGTGTCTAATGGGGCGTATGTAATAACTACCGCGCATCGAATGACCTTTGTGATAGGATCTAACAACTCACCTGTATCTCTATGGAGAGGGGCCCCAATGGATAAAGTAAGTTATCGGGAAATCGAACGCGTTGCACGAATTTATAAGCAGAATAAGGACGCTAGTGCGGCGTTGGATATCTCATTGCGCCATTTCGCTCGCCTCTGTCGCCACTACGGAATCGAAACCCCCTATGCTCGGCGACGCCGAAATTATATGATTACCCAACAAAACTCTTACAGATAATGAAAACGCTTTGGCATAGCATTTTAAATGCGTGAAGAAAGCAACAGGTCGGGCGCGGGCTGGCGCTTGCCCCGCGATGATAATTCACCCAAGTTTCACAACGGCAGTCTCATTTTAATTTTAGCAAGGAGAATCGCAATGATACGCATGCGGAATATAGCCCTCGGGGCCGTGGCATTGGCTTTATTTAGCGTATTGCCGATCGAAGCTCAGCCGGGTGGCAGCGGTGGCGGTCGAGGTGGTTTTGGCCGTGGCGGCGGCATGTCGCCGGATCAGGTTTTCGGCTTGTTGGCCTTCGACGATAAGTTCAATATCACGGGCAAGCAATTGCTGGAACTGAGGGATAGCCTCAAGCCACTTTCAATAGAACAGCGGGAGGCGATGGCGGGAATGTTTAGTGGCGACGTCGATTTTCAGGCAGTACGCGAGACGATGCGCGAGATGCAGATGGAGATGCGTGCTAAGCTAATGGGCGCACTAAAAGAGACGCTCGACGAAGAGCAGCTCGAGACATTGAAAGGGCATATGAAGGAACAGCAGGAGCGTCGGCGGAACTTCGGCGGTGGTCGCGGGCCTCGTAGTGGCGGTGGTCGCGGTAGTGGCGATAGTGGCGGATTCTAGGTTAGGCTATATATTCGGCGGGCTCCGGGTGTTTTTCTTCCGTCCGGAGCCCGTACTCAATTGGAACGAGCATCGTGCAAATACGCATTGAAAATTTGAGCAAGACCTACGATCACGGATCGGTGCCGGCGCTCTCTGATCTAAATCTGAATATCCGTCATGGCACATTTGGTTTGTTGGGCCCCAATGGCGCGGGCAAGACCACACTGATAAAAATTCTCTCGACCCAGATGGAGCCGAGTGCGGGCAAGGTGGAAATCGATGGTTGGGACCTGCGCCGGGATCGGGCTGAGGTGCGACGGCGGCTCGGTTATTTGCCGCAGCATTTTGGCGCTTATCCGCAGCTTTCGGCCTTTGAGTTTCTCGATTATATGGGGCGGCTCGGTGGTTTGCACGACAAGCGGGTACGCCGGGAACGGGTGGAACAGGTCTTGCACGATGTGGCGCTCTACGAGGCACGCGATCGCAAAGCGGGCACTTTCTCGGGCGGGATGCGGCGGCGACTCGGGATTGCGCAGGCGATTATCGCCGACCCGGAGTTTATTATCGTTGACGAACCGACCGTCGGGTTGGATCCGGAGGAGCGGATTCGCTTCCGTGGGATTTTGAGCCGGCTGAGCGCCAAGCGCACTATTATTATTTCTACCCATATCGTCGGCGATATTTCGAGCACTTGCGAGGATCTGGCCGTTTTGCGGCAGGGGCAATTGCTCTTCCACGGTGCACCGGAGGATTTTATTGCCAAGGCTGAAGGCAAGACTTGGCTTTTGCAGACCGATGATGATGCCTTCGAGACCATTGCCAACCGTTTCAACGTGACGAATATCAACGCCGACGGAGTCGGCATGGAGTTGCGGATTGTTGGCGACGAGGCGCCGCCGTCCGGCGCCGAGGCGGCACTGCCCAATCTCGAAGACGCTTATATCTATTTTATGGGTGCACACAGCGCGATCTTACAGGCAGGCGTCTGACGCCGATGCGCGCGTTACACAATATTCTCGGCGTTGCACGCTACGAGCGCATGTTGCTCTTGCGAACCACGCGTTTCCGCATCTTGGGCAGCGTTGGTGTCGGGTTACCGCTATTGATCGGTATCGGGCTGGCGGTGCTCGAAGCGCGCGGTATTGAATTTAGCTCGGCGTTGGGCATGGGGGCGTTTATTCCCTTCTATGTCTACAGCTATTTACAGGCGATAGTTATCGCCTTTATCGTCGGCGATTTTCGCGCTGCTGACGAAAGGGCCGAGATCTACGAGGTGATCGCCGGCCGGCCGATTGCGACGGCCGAACTGGTCATCGGTAAATATCTCGGTGTCGTCGGCGCGATGTCGACGTTGAGCATCGCGGTCTTATTGCTGACGGTGGCGATACAGGCGGCCAAGCTCAGCCTGCTCGACTCGCCTTTTACGATTAAACCCTATTTGGTCTACCTACTGGTGATGACCTTGCCGGCGCTGATCTATATGTCGGCGTTGACGTTCTTTTTGGGTGCGGTACTCCGACAGCAGACCGCGGTGGCATTGTTGATTATCGCCTACGCCTTGGCGGTATTGTTTTATCTCGGCGAGGGCTATGGCGGTATTTGGGATTTCGGTGCCTTTTTTGCCCCGCTATTCTACTCCGATATAATTGGTCTAGGCGATCTCTCACGGGTGATCGATCAGCGGCTGTTTTATTTGGCGTTAGGGTTATTCTTTTTTGGCTTGTCGATAGAGCGCTATCCGCGGCTAAGCCAATCGTTGGCCTGGGCTTGGGCGGGGCGCGGTATGGCGGGGGTCGGGTTATTGGTGGCGGTGGGATTATATCAGCATATGGGGGCGCAGGACGAGGCGAATCTGGCCTATCGCCAACGCTTGCTCGCCGAACAGTATCGCTATGCGGCAGTGCCGGCGCCGCAGGTTGAGCACTATGGCCTGGATATCGCGTTGCTCGGCGAGGGCTCGCCGATTGCCGCCAAGGTGCACATGCGACTCTACAATTATCACGAGGTCGCACTGGACTCACTGACCTTTACCCTTAACCCCGGCTTGGCATTGCGAGCGGTAGAGGATTCGACCGGCAATCCACTCGCGTGGATACGCGGCGAGGGGGTAATTCGGGTACATGCGCCGATGCTCGCTGGCGCGGAACGCACGTTGACCTTGCTCTACGACGGCGATATCGACCGCCAGGGTTTTGATTTACTGCGTGACGAGACGCGTCTTGAAAAGAGCAAATGGCCCTTCATTAAAGGCGACCTGACGGCTTGGATCCGCGACGAATCGGTCTTTTTGCCGCCGCGCAGCCGTTGGTATCCCATCGCCGGTGTCGCGTATCATCCAGGAGAGCCTCCGCCGCCTTCGTTTGCCACGGCTGAGATCGCGGTATCGGTGCCGGCGGATTTAGAGGTGGTTACTCAGGGGCAACCGACGAGCAAGGAAACGCAGGGCGATCGTCTCGTCTCGAATTGGCGGGTCGACCATCCGGTGCCGCTATTCTCGTTGAACGCAGGCCAATACGAAGTGTATCAGACCAAGGTCGGCGACGTCGATTACGCGCTCTATGTGCATGCTTCCCATTTGCGCCCGATTCGCTTTTTTGCGGACGCGCCGGAGAAGGTCACTGAGACCATCGACCAGGTTTTCAGTGCGATGGAGCAGGAGACCGGGCTTAAATACCCCTATGCGCGTTTGTCGATAGTGGAAGTGCCTTTCCTGGTGCAATGGTATTACGAGGGTTGGCAAGAAAGTGGCCGGTTGGTGCAACCGGGGGTGTTGATGGTCGAGGAGGATGTGTTAATGGGGCATCGTTTTCAACGCGATTTCGATGCGCGACTGCGGCGTCGCCGCGGTGACCAGGACGAAGCGCAGATCAAAAAAGACGTGCTAGTCGGGGCCATCTTTCAGGACTTCTTGAGCCCCGAAGGGGCGCGCAGCGGTTTGTTTCGCAGCCCGCTGGTGCAGTTGTGGTCTTTTGACCGCGGTTTTAGCGGTGAGAATTCGGATTTGCTCGCGCGCGGTTTGCCGCTCTATATGCAGGAGGATGTCAGCTCCGATTTGCGGGTGGCGATGTTTTCGAGCCGTTTCGGCGGCCGGATGAGCGGCGGCATGGCGCGCATGATCAGCAGTATGATGCGCTCGCGTGGTGGTATGGGCCGAAGGGGGCCGGGCGGTGGTATGGCGCAGCCGGCGGTCAATACCGGCCCGGCTTGGGATACGCTGGTCGTTGAGATGCAGCAGAATTCGCTGGCCGAAATGGACAAGGAGGCCGAACCTGATCTCTATCGGGCGATTCTCAAAGCCAAGAGCTTGACGATCTTCCGGGTGATCAAGTCGGTGTTGGGCGCCGACAAGTTTATCGAATCGCTAGGGGCCTTTGACGAGGACAACAAATACAGCCAGGTGTCTTTCGCCGACTTCGAAGAATCGGTCATTCCCGAAGGGGAGATCGGTCGTCAGAAGATCGATGTGCAGCAGTTGGTGCACGATTGGATCTACGGTACGCATGTGCCGGGCTATACACTGACGAGGGCGACAGCTAAGAAGATAGATGATGGTTGGGGCGAGGTGGTCTACCAAGTGATCGTGCGGATCAAAAATGGCGAGCCGGGTCGCGGTTTTGTCGAGGTGCAGGCGATCGGTCGGGAGGACCAGGGCTCGAAGTCGGTGATGATCGAGGGCGGGCAGGAAGTGGAGGTGTCGATGGTGCTTTTCGCGCGGCCCTTCCGGGTGATGGTCGAGCCATTCTTCGCCAAAAACCAACGACCGATCATCGCTCCTTTGAGCATTCCGGAGAAAGTCTTCCAAGGTTATCCGAAATCATATGTGCGGGTGGTCGACGACGCCGAGAATTTTTTCTCCGAAATTGTAGTCGATAACGACGACGAGGGTTTTTCGATGCCGATTCGTCGGGTGCAGCGCTTTTTGCGCCCGGGGCTCAAGGGCGATAATTGGCAAGTGCAGCAGCTGCCCTTCGCCTTCGGTCGCTACGAAAAGAATTTTCGTTGGAAACAACCCGGCGACGGGGCGCAACCGGCGGTGTGGACGACTGCGTTGCCGGTCGCCGGTGATTACGACGTCGCCTACTATTTTGTGCCTTCCCAGTTCGGCCGGCGTTTCGGTTTAAACCTGGCCGAGTCTTTTTCGCTGTCGGTCACACACGGTGGGGTAACGGATACGTTGGCGATGAAGGCTGAGGTGCTCAACGGGGGATGGAATTTGCTGGGGCGTTTTCATTTTGAGGAAGGAGAAGAGGCCCGGGTTGAGCTTTCCGACCAAGCATCGGGCCGCCTCTACGCCGACGCGATGCGCTGGCGTTGGGTGGACCCCAATAACCCGGAGGCAGCCTACGAAGAAGATGTCGGCTCGTTTGGCAATTGGCGCGGTCGTGGTGGTCGTGGTGGCCGTGGTGGCGGCCGTTTTGGCGGACGGCAGCAAGCGAGCGGTATTACTAGTTGGTTGAATAGACTATTCTGACATTCAGGAGATTTGAGGGTGATACGTGCATATGAGATTGAAGATGCGATACGGATGGCTTTGCGGATTGTTGGTATTCGGTTGCGAGACACCGCAAACTGAGCAGTCGGCCGATTTGACGGTGCCGGTCACCGTACAGCCGGTGGGCTTGGGCACGATTGAATCGGTGGTGACCTCAATGGGCACTCTGCGACCGGTACAGGAGGCGATCATTGTTACCGAGGCGCGGGGCTTTTTGTCGCTGGGTATTTTGGCGGAAGGGCGCAAACCGACAGAGGGCTTAGCCGTGCAACAGGGCCAGGTGATCGCCCGGCTGAAGAATGAGGAACTGGTGGTCGGCGCCCGACTGGAGTCGCGCAAGTTGGCGGTCAAGAATATGCGCAAGATGCTCGATGAAAAAGAGGTCTTGGTCAAACGCGGCCTGGTGACGCAAATCGAAGTCGAGACGGCGCGCAAGGACCTCGTCGACGCGCAGTCGGATTACGACGACGCGCTGGTGCAGATCAAAAAGACCAAGGTCACCGCTCCGATCTCCGGAGTACTCAGCGAGTTCACTGACGCGACAGAACAAACGCTTGTCGACGAGGGCACGCAGATCTGCCGGATCGTCGATTATAGCCAGGTATTGGTCGATTTGCAGATCCCTAATTCGCAAATCCGCCATATCGAGTTGGATCAACCGGTACGGATGATTGACTACTCCTACCCTGACGAGGTGTTTGACGGTAAGATTTCGGTGGTCGATCCGGTGGTCGACCCGACGACCCGGACCTTTCGCGCAGTGGCGGTGGTCGATAACCCCAAGGGCCTGTTGCGTCCAGGTATGTTTGTCAAGGCGGAGATCGTGGTTGAGTCGCACGCGGATGTGGTGTTGGTGCCGCGCGAGTTGGTATTGATGCGCGGCAATCGCGAAGTGGTTTTTGTCGAAGAAAGCGCCAGGGCGCAGATGCGTGAGATCGAAACGGGGTTGGAGGACGAGAAGTTTGTCGAGGTGCTGAAAGGGGTGGGTGAGGGGGAGCGGTTGATTACGAGCAATTACGAGACGTTGCGGTCCAGGACGCGGGTTACTGTGGCGGGGACGGAGGAGGCGAGTGGTGGGAGAGGGGGAGGTGGTCGATCCGGTGGTGGAGATGGGGGAGGGAGGGGATGAGGGGGTTGTGTTGTGGGAAGGTTTTGTTCGTTAGAGGGCTCGCGGGTGGTGGCAGGATTCCTTGCTGATGCACGCATTGCTTTGCAATACTCACATTCACCGCGCACCTATGGGATGGAGCCCCTATTGAAAGGCCCGGGTGATTCCCTGCGCAGTCCCACCGATAGTACCGTCGCGCTGTCGAAGATCACGCATCGCGTAGCGATGTTAGTGCAATGTTTGCCTGCCGCAGGACAGACCCCGACCAGATCGTCAATAGTAGCTACACCATTTAAACACATACACGCCTTGAGAAAGTCCTGACGAAGTATTTGCCCTATGTCGCTACCTGAATTTTCTACCCGCTATCCCGTTACCGTGTCGATGCTGACGCTCGCCGTAGCCCTACTCGGTGCGATCTCGCTCGGCAAACTCGGGACGGACCTGCTGCCCAATGTGAATACGCCGGTCATCACCGTCGATCTGCAAGTGCCTGGCAAGGCGCCGCAGGAAGTCGAAGAGCGCTATACGCGGCGGTTGGAGCGCGATATTAGCACCATCAGCGGGGTCGACCGGGTCTATTCGATCACCCGTTCGGGGCAGTCGGTGGTCGTCGCCGAGTTCGATTGGGAAGCGGACATGGACTTCGCGCTGATCGATGTGCAAAAGAAAATGGGCGTGTACGCGACGGACGAGGATATCGAGACCCTCGATGTGATCCAGGAGGACCCGCAGGCGCTGCCGGTGATGCGCATCGCTGTATCGCCGACGGGCGACTACGATCTAGACGCGTTGTTGGGGGCGGTCGAGATGGTAGTCAAGCCCAAGTTGGAGGCGCTCAGCGGGGTGGCATCGGCTGATGTTGAAGGTGACGCCGAGAAGGAAATTCGGGTGACGCTTGATCCTTATTTATTGGAGGCTTTTGGGCAGGACGCCGACGCGGTGATCACGGCGATTACTTCGGCGAACGAGGATGTGTCGGGTGGTACGTTGCGCGAGGCGCAGCAGTCGTACCAGGTCAAGGGATTAGGGCGGCTCGAAGACATGGAGGATGTGCGCAATGTAATCGTCGGGGCTAGGCAGGGCGTCGAGGCGGCAGAAGGGGAGACGGCTCAACTACAGGTGCCGGTCTATGTGAGAGATGTGGGGCGTGTGGCGCTCGAATACGAGGAACGCGAGACGATTGTACGGCTCGACGGGGTCGAGTGCATCGGCTTGGCGGTCTACAAAGAGGCCGATGCCAATACGGTGCAGGTGGTTGGCGCGGTGCTGGCGGCGATGGGCGATTTGGATCAAGACTTGCCCGAATTGCGTTTCGCAGTGGTTGAAAACCAGGCGCGTTTTATTGAGGAAGCGGTTGCCGAAGTCGAAGAAGCGGCTTTGTATGGGGCGCTGTTGGCAGTGGTGGTGCTATTCTTTTTTCTGCGCTCGTGGACGGCGACGTTGGTGATCGGCTTAGCGATTCCGATCTCGATCCTGGCGACGTTCACTCTGATGTATTTCGAGGGGTTGACGCTCAATATCATGACGCTGGGTGGTTTGGCATTGGGTGCGGGCATGCTGGTCGACAATGCGATCGTGGTCATCGAAAATATCTATCGGCATCTGGAGCGGGGTGAGCCCGCGGACAAAGCTTCAGCCAAGGGGGCGAGCGAGGTCGGTGTGGCGATTATGGCCTCGACGTTGACGACGGTGTCGGTCTTTCTGCCCATTGTTTATTTGCAAGGATTGACCAGCGAGCTTTTTAAGGATCAAGCTTGGACAGTGGCTTTCTCGCTTGTTTCGTCGCTCGCGGTGGCGATGATCACGGTGCCGATGCTGACTTCGCGTTTTTTGCGCAAGCGCGGTGGGATGGATACTGAGCACCGGTGGTTGCGTTTTCGCGCCTTTCTCGATGGGGTGCTCGACCACAAGGCGGTCGTCTTGTTACTGCTCTGTACCAGTGTCGCGGGCACGGTGTATATCGCCCGTTCGATAGAGACGGAATTTCTTCCGCGCGAGGATCAGGGGTTATTCCATTTAGATATAGCGCTGGCTGAAGGATCCCGCTTGGAGGTGACGGACCGGGTGGCCAAGCGAGTCGGGGAGATTGTCCGCGAAATTGGCGGGGATGAGGTGGCGGCGGTTTATGCGCGTTCGGGGGTGGATCCGGCGCGCTTGGCCAATATCGGCGACCCGACGGGACCCAATCGCGCGACCTTGTCTGTCTCGTTGGTTGCGGATGAACGCCGGAGTTTGCCGCAACTCGTCGGGGCGATCGACGAAGAGTTGGCCGATATTCCCGAGCTGGAGGTGAAGTATCAGCTGCACGAGACCGCGCTCGAAGGCATGATCGGTGAGCAGGCGGCTCCGGTGCAGATCGAGATCGTCGGCGATGATATCGCGGTGTTGCGCCGTTTGTGCAACGAGCTTAAGGCGCGAATTGAAACGCTGTCCAGCGTCTACAATATCACTACGAGTTTTCAAGGCGGCCAACCCGAGTTGGATCTGCGTTTGCGTGAGGACGCGGTGGTCGCCACTGGGCTGACGGTCGGGACGATCGTGCAGGCGCTGGAGCGTCGGTTGTCCGGCGAGATGATCGGCGAATTGACAAAGGACCAACGCTCGCGCGATATACGCGTCGGCTTTGAGCGTGTTGATTTACGCGAGTTGTCGCAGATGCGCATCGATACGCCGGACGGGGCGATGCTGACACTAGGCGACTTGTCCGATCCACAGATTGTCGAAGGGCCGCGCGAGATTTTGCGTGAGGACCAACGCCGGGTTGGGCGGGTGCTCGGTTATCTGTCCGAAGACGCAGCATTGGGCGAGGCCATCGGGCAGATCGAAAAGATCGTTGCCGATATGGCGTTGCCACACGGCTATCGCGTCGAGATTGGCGGTGAGGAGCGCGAACGGCAGCAATCTTTCGCCGATTTGTCCTTCGCTCTAGTGCTATCGGTGTTATTGGTTTATATGGTGATGGCCTCGCTTTTCGAATCGCTATTGCACCCCTTTACCGTGATGTTGACGGTGCCCTTGGCCGGCGTCGGAGTAGTGTGGGCTTTTTGGGGTTTGGGCGAGCCGTTGAGCGTGATGGCCTATATCGGCATTATCATGCTCGGCGGGATCGCGGTCAATGATTCGATCGTATTGGTCGACCGCATAAATCACCTGCGTGCGCAGTTGCCGACGGTGCGCCAGGCGGTGTTGCAGGGGGCGCAGGACAGGATGCGGCCGATCCTGATGACAACGGCGACGACGATTCTGGCGCTGGTACCGATGGCGGTAGGTTTAGGGGAGGGCGCGGGTTTGCGGGCGCCGATGGCCATTGCAGTGATCAGCGGGTTGTGCTCCTCCACGCTTATGACTTTGCTGGTAATTCCCGTGGTTTACGAAGCCTTCGAACGATTGCGGAGAGGTGCGGTGTCGTGAGCCTGGCGAATTTCTCCATCCGCCGACCGGTGACCACGGCGATGTTTTTCCTTGCCGTCTCGCTATTGGGGTTGATCTCGCTCGGCCGTTTGCAGGTCGAGTTGATGCCGGAGGTGGTTTATCCGGAGATCTTTGTGACTATCTCGCAGCAGGGCATGAGTCCGGAACAGATCGAGCGCGATCTGGTGATGCCGGTCGAGGAGGAGGTGGGGCAGTTGCTCGGGGTGGTTGAGATGACGTCTGCCGCCGCGCTTAATCGCGGCAATGTGCGTATCTCCTACGAGCCGGGCACCGATATGAAATTCGCGCTCTTGCAGGTACAGAGCCGGATGGACCGTTTGCAACCGGGCTTGCCGGAGCAGACCCAGATCTCCGTGCAGCGCTTCGACGAGGGCGATCTCAGCGCTACCGTAATGGAATTGCAAGTATTGGCGCAGGGGGCCGATCTCAACTGGCTGAGGGATTACACCGAAAAAAACATCGCCCCGGAGTTGGCTGCGGTCGAAGGAGTGGTCAATGCGCAGGTCCTGGGCGGCCAGCAGTCGGCGGTGGAGATTGTCGCCGAACCGGAGCGTTTACAGGCCTATCAACTGACGATGGCGAATTTGCGCGGCGCGTTGACCGACGCCAACCGGCCGCGGGCCTATCTTGGCGCGGTCTATGATGGTCGCCAGGTTTTTCCTGTGAGTTTTCAAGGACAGTTCAGCGATCTGCGGCAGATCGACGAGGTGTTGGTCGATAGCTCGATCCCGCTGCGATTAGGTGATGTCGCCGAAGTTGGTTTTGGGCTGCAGCAGCGTACAGACCTCAGTCGGGTCAATGGCCAGTCGGCGGTGGGAATATTAATCCAGAAGGAGGACGAGGAGAATCTGATCAAAGTCGCTGACGCTGTAGTCGAGACGATCGCCCGTCTCAACCGCGACTTCGCGCATGAGTCGGTGGAGTTGATTATTACCAGCAACCAAGCCGAGTTGATGGAGGATTCGCTCGATACGCTGAAACAGGCGGCGTTGGTGGGCTTGGCATTGGGTTTGGCGGTGCTCTTTCTCTTTCTGCGCAACGCGCGTTTTGTCGCCATACTGCTCTTGGCGATTCCGGCTTCTTTGTTGGCGACCTTTAATCTGATGTACGCCTGGGATCTGACACTCAATGTGCTTTCGCTCTGCGGGCTGGCGTTGGCGATGGGCATGTTGACGGACAATAGCATCGTGGTGATGGAGAGCATCTTCAAACACTTCGAACGCGGCAAAAGCGCGATGGACGCGGCGCGAGACGGCACCGCGGAAGTGAGCAAGGCGGTGGTGGCGGCGACGGCGACGACGGCGCTGGTTTTCTTGCCGGTGGTTTTTATTCAGAGCGACTTCCAGGATATTCTGCGCGAGTTGGCGCTGGCAATCACCTTTCCGCTTTTGGCTTCGTTAGTGGTGGCGCTTTCCCTAGTACCTTCGGTAGCGGCGCGGATGCTTGGACGGCGAGCGACGACTCCCCTGGGTACCGGGCGGCTGATGTTGATGTATACGCTATTGCTCAAGGCTAGCTTGCGGCACCGAGCGGTAGTGGCTTATGGCGTGTTCTTGAGTTTGATCGCGACATTGGTAGCCGCATTTTTTTTGATGCTCGAACAGGAAGTCATTGCCGAGGAAACGCAATTTTCGGTCTATGCGAGTTTGTCCGACGGGGCGACTTTGCAGGCGACGGACGAAGTGATGCGTGAGATCGAAGCAGCGGTGGGAGAGTTGCCGGGGGTAGATCGCTATACTGCGAGTGTGCAGGAGGGCCAGGGCAGTCTCACGGTCATGTTGCTCGATCGAGATGAGCGTCCCGAACGGGTTTCGGCCGAGGAACTAAAGGCCCAGCTCGAAGACCAGTTGCAGGAGATCCAAGGTGGGCTGATTGGCTTCCAGCCGCAAGCAAGCAGTTTCGGTGGTGGTGGCGGGCGTGGCGGTGGCGGTGGTGGCGGCGGTGGTGGACGCGGTGGCAGTGGCAATGGCGGTTTTAATTTGCAGGCGGGAGCGACGTCTGAGACGGCGCTGATTAAGGGCTACGATTTTGCCGTGTTGCAAATGATCTCCGACGATTTATCCTATCGCTTTGAAGAATTAGAGGCGATCGACGCGAATAGCGTTCGGCCCGACCTACAGCGCAGCGCGCCCGAGATTCAGGTCATTCCCAGTCCAATGGCGCTCTTTGATCATAATCTCAGAGTCAATACGGTATTGGGTGCGATCTCCGACGCCAATCCGCAGGGTTTCGCGACGCAGACTAATTTCCTCAAAGCCGACGGCAGTGAGATTTCGATCGAAGTGCGGCCGACCGAAGACCCGGAGGCCGATGGGCCGGGCCGCGACGGCGTCGGGCAGATCCCGGTGTTGACTGCCACGGGCGAATATTTGCCTCTAGCTGAATTGGCGAAAGTGCGCGTCGACGAGGGGCGCAATAATATCCTGCGCACCGACCAGGCGCGTCGCGTGGAGCTCTCCTATCAATTCCTCGACGAAATCCTAGATTCACAGCCGCTATTGGACGGTGCGCGGGCAATGGTACGGGCAATCGTTCAAGACTTGGTGTTGCCCGGCGGATATACCATCGAGATCGTCGAAGTCGAAACGGATACCGTCTATTATTGGATGATGGGGATCGCGGCAATACTGACCTATATGGTGTTGGCCTCGCTCTTTGAGTCCTTCGCTGCGCCTCTACTTATTTTTTGCACGCTGCCGACGGCGGCGATCGGTAGCTGCTGGGCGCTGATGTTGACGGGCACCGGGCTGACTTCGCAGGCGGGGCCGATGGCGCTGTTGGGATTTATCGTGTTGATCGGCATCGCCGTTAATAATGGCATTATACTAATCGACGCGATCGGTACGCTTAGGGATACTGAAGGTTTCCGCCGCGAACGCGCGGTACTTGTCGCCGGCCGTTCGAGGGTGCGGCCGATCCTGATGACCTCGGCGACGACGCTATTGGGCGTGCTGCCGCTAGCACTCGACTTCGGTGGCGACTACGAAGTTTGGCCGCCCTTCGCTATCACCGTGTTGGGCGGGCTGGCGGTGTCGATGGTTTCGACGCTAATCTTCGTGCCGGTGGCCTATATGGGTTTGGACCAGGTGCGCATGTGGCTTGTCGGAATTGGCCGGGTCGGCGTCGGTGTTTCGACTGCGATTGCGGCGGCGGCCACAGGCGTGCTGTATGTGGAGTCCGATAGTTACTTTTGGCCGGCTCTTATTGCACTGCCCTTGTGGTTTTTACTGCTCGGTGCGATTGCGCTTGGCTTGCGGATCCATCGTGCGCGCGTGGCCAGACACGCGGCGTCTGCGGTGCAGGTGATCCGCTTGCAGACGCTGACCAAGGTCTATGGCGCACCGGGACGTTTTCGTCGCGAATGGGCGCGCTTTGACCGGCACGCTGAACGGTTGCTAGCCCAGGGCATCGATCCGGTAGACCGCAAGGCGGTCAAGGACGGTCTGAGCTGGAAGCTGCCGCTGATGGGATTGGCGGGGTATTTGCACCTCTACTTCGAGGATGTGCTGTGGATTTATTTGCTCTCCCTGGCGAGTTGGGGGTTGGGGGTGCATTTGCTGCGGCAATTGGCTTTGCTTGGTGCGCAGGCGGGTGCTGGATCGTCGGGCGCGGCGCCGCCCTCTATGTGGTTAGCTCAAAGTCTGCGGGCCTTGGCGCACTGGGCGGTGCCGCTGCTTTTTGTCGCCTATGTGCATCACCGTCTGGCCTTGCCCTCGCTGACGCTAGCTTCGGCGGCGGTGTGGTTGGCGTATCGAGGTGCGCGCTGGTTGGCCGATCGGGTGCGTCGGGGGCAGGTGGATATCGAAGGCATGGTGGGGCGGATGATGTGGCTTCGGCGCAAGGTCTATGGCGGTGCGGCGGCGTTGCCGCTAATTGGCGTGGCCAAGCCGACCTACCAGGCGCTCTACGGGGTTAATTTGGAAATCGGGCGCGGGATGTTTGGTTTATTGGGGCCCAATGGTGCGGGTAAAACGACGATGATGCGTATTATCTGCCAGGTGCTGGAGCCGAGTTCGGGCTCAGTGGCCTTTGACGGGGTTAATATTACCCGTCAGGGTCCGGTACAGGGGGTGATTGGTTATTTGCCGCAGTATTTTGGCCTCTATGAGCATATGACGGCGTATCAATATCTCGACTATCGCGCGCTATTAGAAGGCTTCCGCGATGCCGGTCTGCGCCGTGAAAGGGTCAATGCCAGTTTGGTGCAAGTCAATCTCGAGGAGCGCCAGGATGATGCGATTGGTTCATTTTCGGGCGGTATGAAACAAAGAGTGGGCATTGCGCAGACCCTATTGCATCTACCGCAAATTATCGTCGTTGACGAGCCGACGGCGGGTCTTGACCCGGTGGAGCGGATCCGCTTCCGCAATCTGCTGGCCCGCATTAGCCAAGAGCGCATCGTTATTTTTTCGACGCATATCGTCGAGGATATCTCGGGCAGTTGCAATCGCCTGGCGGTACTGAATTCGGGCCGTATCCTCTATCAGGGCACGCCGCGTGAGATGCGAGATTTGGCTAGCGGCAATGTGTGGGAGACGGTTGTTGAGGAGGCGGCTTTCGAGCAGGTCGACCGCCAAGTCAAGGTGATCTCGCATTTGCGCACGCCGCGCGGGATTCGTGCGCGATTCTTGGCGGCAGACCCCGTGCCTGGTCTGGCCGCCGATCGGGTCGACCCGACGCTAGAAGACGCCTATCTCTATTTGTTACGGCGGGAGGTGGCCTGATCATGCTGACGTGGACGGCGTTATTGGCCAGCGTGGTGTCGTTGGGCTTGCTTAGCGCGCGGATCATCTTGCACCGCAAGCTGCTCTTTATGGCGGCGGGGATTGCGATTTATTACGGGATCCTCTACGCGCTGGCGGTGTTCCGGCCCGACGACGGTTTTACCGCGGGCAAGGCGCTCTATGTGCTGGTGGAGATTCCCGGCGTGGTGCTGGCGATCTACCTGACGATGGATCTGGTGGCCGGTGAGCGCGATCGTCGCACGTTGGAAACGCTGTTTAGCACCTCGACTTCGCACTACGGTATTTGGACGATGCGGATGGTCGCCGTCTATGTGGTGCTGGCGGTGACGCTGCTGGCGATGAGCGTGGCGGCTTATTTTCTCTTTGCGGAATTTCCCGTCGTGCTCGGCGGTTTTAACGCCTTCACGCCGGCCTTTCTGATCGTCAACTTGACCTTCTTCTTTTCGGTGTATTGTAAGAGCAGCAATACCGCTGGGATGTTGTCGCTGGCGGTGATCGTCGCCGTGTTATTGAGCGCCGAGCAGCTGAAAGAGACCTATTATTTTTTGTTTTTGAATCCGTTCAACCTGCCGATGGGCGTCGATGCTGCTGTATGGACTGAGATGGTCCTGCTCAACCGCTCGGGGTTGATGCTCGGTGGCGGGTTATTGCTCTTTTTAGGGCTGCGGCATATGGCGCAGCGCGAAAGGCTGTTGTCGTGAAAGGAGGAAATGTGAATCGCTGCAAGTGGAGTCTGCTCTTCGCGCTCTATTGGCTGGTAATGGGTGTGGCTTGGGCACAGGAGCCACAGGTGCTTCGGCTCGGTATCGATGACTGTGTCGCGATCGCGTTAGAACAGAGCGCACAAGTGGTCCAGGGCCGCTTCAATGTCGAGTCGGCGGCAATACAGGTCGAAAACGCGCGCAACGCGTTTTTGCCGTCGATGAGTACCTCCTACGGAATGTCACGCAGCCTTTCCGGTCCGCGCGAAGGCTCTTTTGTCGATCCGGCGACCGGCGAGATCACGTCGACTTTGGGCGAGAGCACTACCAGCGGCTCGCAATCGCTGGGCGCCAGCTTCGGCATGGACCTCTACAGACCCAGTAACTGGGTCGGGTTAGCATCGAGCAAGTTGGCGCGCAAGGCGGCGAAGATGGATCTCAGCGCCAGCCAGCAACAGGTGGTCTTCGAGGTCAAACAGGGTTATTTCAGTCTATTGCAGGCGATCGAGTTGATGGCGGTGCAGGCCGAGCAGGTGAGCGTGTCGGAGGAGGATCTGCGCCGGGCCGAGACGCTCTTCGAGATCCGTTCGGTGCCGCTTTCCGATGTGTTGACCTCGCGGGCGACACTGGCTACCGCACGGGCGACGATGATTGACCGGGAAAATAACGTCGAGTTGGCCAGGGCGGATCTGGCTTTCGCGATGGGCTTGCGAATCTATGCGAAAATTGAGCCGCAAAAAAACGACTTCTCCGTGGTGCCGCTAACATTGGCCTATGAAGAGGTCTTGGCGCACGCACTAGAGCATCGGCCCGATCTGCGTTCGCAGAAGTTTTCGATGCTGCAGGCGCGGGAAGACCTGAAGGGCACGCGCTATGAGTTATTGCACCCGACGGTGAGTATGAGCACCGGTTATTCGTGGCAGCTGCGGGCGGACGAGGAATTTCAGGGGCCGGAGGATCTCTTTCTTAAAAATTACGGTTATAGCCTGAGTATGAGCGTTAGCCTGCCGGTGTTCAATCGCTTCAGCACGCAAAACTCGATCAAATCGCAGAAGCTGAGCTATCGGCAGAGTATGGAGGATTTGCAGCAGGCCCAGCGGCAGGTGGGACTGGATATCCGCCGGGCCTTTTTGAATATCGAACTGTATCGCCGCAGTATCGAGGCCAACCAAATTGCGGTAAGCGCCGCCGAGGAGAGTTATAAGCTGGCGCAGGAGCGCTATGCGCTGGGCACCGGGACGCAACTCGAGCGGCTCGAAGCGCAGTCGAGCCTCTTCGCGGCGCGCAACGGCCTGGTTCAGGCGCAGTTCAACTACCATATTCAGTTGGCGCAGTTGGATCAGGCTATGGGCAGACCTTTTGCTATGAGTGGAAAATGAGCGTGGAGGATAATGTGAACTATCGACGGTTGTTATTGGCTTTGCTGCTGATATTGTTCTCGCTCGGAGGGGCGTGGGCAGAGGGGCCATTTTTCTCTAAAAAGTTCTACGGTTATACCGCATTGGGCGCCAGTGGCTGGTTGTTTAGCGAAGCCTATGCAGCACGGCAGGACGCCAATGACGCCTATGGTCGCTATAAGCGCGCCGAGACCAGGGGCGATGTACAGATTTTTTATGATGAGAGCCGGCGTTTTGATACGCGGGTCGTGGTGATGGGGGTTCTGGGGGTGGGGGCGCTGACCTGGTCGGTGCGGCTATTGCGCGGCGAAGAGCGAAAGCAGTTGCCCCCGCCACCCTCGTTGAAGATTAAGGGAGTTGATATTGATATCGGCGGTGATTTTCTGGGCAGACGAGTGCAGATGATCTTAAAGAAGGATTTCTAAATTGCGATGGTATGTCCATGGGTTCTTGATCGTTGCCTTGCTCTATGTGTCGCCGCCGGCGTATGCTGAGCAGGATGAAACACAAGGCTGGCTGACGTCGCGCCGGGCATGGAGCATGGCCCTGTGCAGCGGCAGCGTGGTGTTGCTGAAGAAGAGTTGGGATTTTCACCGGCAGGCGGACGAGTCCTACGCACTCTATCGCAAGGCGACAACGGGGCCGGAGGCTGAGCTTTTGTTCGAGCGCGCCGACAATCGCGACACCAAGAGCCAGATGAGTTGGATGGCGGCGGCGGCCTTCGTCTTGGCGGGTTGGCAGATGTTGGCGTCTGGCGATAAAGAGGGCACGCAGGCGTCGTCCGGGGGAAATCTGCAGTTGGTAGGAGTGGAGATTGCGCCGGAGTTAGAATGGAGGGATAGGCGTGTTGTGTTGCAGTTCAAACGCCGATTCTTTTGAAGTGTATTTGGGCAAACGGCTCGCGATATCATCGACAGTCAAGTAATTTCCGCACAAGACTGAACAATTTTATAGTAACGGATTTAACATAATAAATGAAGAATTTATGATATTTTTAAGAGTCGGACTGATGTTTTGCGGTGTGCTTTTGCTAATGACCGAGGTTGACGCGCAACGGCGCAGTTGGGGGTCTAGGCCTTCGCCGGAAATTGGGGTGCGCGGTGGTCGCGATTACGATCTCGATATTTGGAGTGCTGGCGGGCAATTTCGTTTGCCGCTTGGTCGCCGCGGTCGCTTGCAACTGGTGCCGAGCGGTGATGTTTTTTTCGCTGAGGGCGAGGCCGATTGGCAGGCTAATGCCGATGTTCTCTACGGGACGGAACGGGGTGGCGGTCTTTATTTTGGTGGTGGTATAGGGTATAGCAATAGAACCGGCGTGCAGGAGCGGGTGGTCAATCGCATCGTCGGTTTGCGGCTGTCGGAGCGTTTGTATCTCGAAAACCGCTGGACCAATATCGATGGCAAAAGCCTGTTCCGGGTGGTGGTGGGGTATAATCTCTCGCTGGGCAAGCGGCGGGATTCGGCGGCGGATATTTTTGATGCGCTGGCGCCGGGGCGATAAGAGTACGCCGCGGCGGTTAGATAATTGGAATGTAACCGGTCGACTCCGTCGGCGCATAAGCTAGGATGGGGATGCGGTCTTAGATCGGGGAAATCGGCTCATCGCCCTTATGTGCTTTTTCTCCCTTCTTTTTTCAATTTTTTGAGCTGCTCTTTTACTTGCGGATAACAGGCCGGGCAGATGTCGTGCACCTTGTGGTCAATGGCGCACAGGGTGCACGAGGGCGACTCCTGCGGGCGCACTACTGGTAGACAATGGGTTGTCGTTGCAAGGGCAAGTTGGGGCGGATACTGCGCTGCGGCGATATCGACCGGGACCGGATTTCTGAGTTTTTTTGCGAAAATGGACGAAACATACGGTGGTTGACGGGTTGGTGAGGTGCCTACCGTACTAAGTGCGGCGGCTTTTTTCAACCAGCTGGCCGATCGAATTGATGCAGGTGTCCAAATCTTTCAGGATGCCATTTTCGATACTGTAGATCCAACCGTGCACGGAAAGTTCCACGTCATTTTTCCATGCGTTTTGCACGATGGTCGTATTGCATACGTTGATTACCTGCTCCACTACATTTAGTTCGCATAATAAATCGAGTTGTTCGCCGTATTCTTTTCCATCGAGCTTATCCGCATTAAAGCGGCTAACGTCTTGAATGTGTCGCAGCCAATTGTCGATAAGGCCGTGCTCCGTTTCCTCCATCGAGGCCTTTATACCGCCGCACCCGTAATGGCCGCAGACGACGATATGTTTTACTTCTAGGACTTCAACCGCATACTGTATGACTGAAAGGCAATTGAGGTCCGTATGGACGACGATGTTTGCGATATTCCGGTGAACAAATATTTCACCCGGGGGCAAGTTGACTATTTGGTTCGCGGGTACTCTACTGTCTGAACAGCCTATCCAAAGGTAGTCCGGTGCCTGCTGCTTGGACAGTTCGGTGAAAAAGTCAGGATTCTCCTCCTTTATTTCGCTCGCCCATGCCACGTTTCTGTCAAAAAGATGTCTTAATGTTTTCACCGTTTAGTCTACCCCCGTAAGGTGATACTGTCTACCGCTAGCGATTATTGGAATCTCCGCAACAGGCCGTTTAAGTCGATGCGAGCGGTCGGGTCATCGCTGGTGGCCCGCGCGTTGGCTTTGACCCATTCCGTCCGCCGCCATATCGGCGCGCGCGACGTTGAGCAGGTCTTATAGCGTATCTTCGGTACGCCCTAACATGCGATACTGCCTGCAGATTTCCCTTGGGAATCGCGGGAAACTAGGATAGCAACCAGCCTCCGTCCACATCGATGGTCGTACCCGTGACAAAGTCATTTTGGATCATAAACAAAATGCCTTGTGCCACTTCTTCCGCGGTGCCGGCGCGAGGAATGGAGTGGGTGGCGGTGTTTTTTGCGTAGAGTTCCTCACGTTCTTTGCCTTGCAGTGCTACCATCGGCGTATCGATGATACCTGGCGACACCACATTCAGTCTGCGCGGCGCGATTTCGGGCGCGACGGTGCGGGCGAAGGCCTCTATGGCACCGCCGACGGACGACAAAGAAACCTGCCCCGGTTTGGCCCTGCGTGCAGGTGTACCGCTGACCAGGACGATGGTTCCGTTCTCGCTCATGTGCTCAGTGCCGAAGCGCACGACATTCGCATAGCCCCACAGTTTGTCGAAAGAGGTCTGGTAGCCGTCCATATCCATCTGCAGGAAGGGGCCGATGGCTCGGTCGCCGCCGGTCGCTGCGCTGACCAGAATGTCGAAAGGCGCGCATTCCTGGAAGAGCTGTGACATCGCTTCGCGGTCGCGGACATCGCATTGGCGCAATGTGACCCCCTCGGGCACGTCGCCGGCCTTTTCAGGATTCCGACTCACTGCAGTCACCTCGGCGCCCAGCGAGGCCAGCTCTTTTGCAGTGGCCAGGCCGATGCCCGATGTGCCGCCGAAAACTAGGGCTTTCTTACCGTTTACTTTCATGATGGTACCTTTCTTTTATTTATTGGATTGGAAGATTGTCGCTATTCCTTCGGCTCATGTCAATGCCGTGAATCTGCTGGGGTTGGTTTTATATTTTGGCCTGTCGATATCTTCGGCTGTTCGTGTTGCACTGTGTATTTTAATTTGCCGGTTAGCTCGGCATTCTATCTGTGATTTTGCCGGCGATCTCCGGAGCCTTCAGCAGGGAGAAATCTACCGACTCGAGATTGAAAGCTAATTGATCGTTAGGGCTTTTTTCGGATAAAATAACACAAGTATTTAATAAATAGTTATTTTAATGAAAATAGTCACTGCTATAGCGACCAGCCCATGGTCTATGTACGAATTGACGCCATCTAGTTTTTCTCAAATAAATTACTAGGAGTATTTTGTACGACGAGAAAAGACCGAGCCGTTTAGTCAACGCCTCGCCCGTGTATTATGGTTGGGTTATCCTCGCGGTTGGCACTTTCGGCGGCATTATGGCTAGCCCTGGCCAGACCTATGCTTTTTCCGCCTTTTTAGACCACTTCATCACCGATCTTGAACTCAGTCGCTCGTTTGTCAGCACGCTCTACACGGTGGGCACGCTGACCGCTAGTTTTGTACTGCCCTATGTCGGGCGCCAGTTTGACCAGCGCGGGGCGCGCGTTATGATCGCGTTAATGAGCCTGCTGCTGGGCCTGGCTTGTGTCTATATGAGCTTTGTGCGCAATGCCGCGATGCTCTGCATCGGTTTTTTCCTGCTGCGCCAACTCGGCCAGGGCAGCTTGAGCCTGGTGAGCAAAAACGTCATCAATCTCTGGTGGGTGCGTCGACGCGGTCTGGTCATGGGCATTGGTGGTGTCGCAGGCGCGCTCTTGAGTGGGCTTTTTCCTTATCTCATCAATGCGATGATTCCCCTCTACGGCTGGCGTTTCACATACGTGGCACTCGGCGCTATGCTGATGCTAGTCATGTTGCCCATCGGCTGGATCTTCGTGCGCGACCGTCCCGAAGACCACGGCCTACAACCCGATGGCATAGACGCCAATGGAGAAGACGGCGAAGACTCCAGCGCGCCGATAGAGCATAACTGGACGCGCGCTCAGGCGTTGCGCACCTCTTCCTTCTGGCTGGTGGTGGCGGGTTTGGCTTCGATGAGCATGCTCAATACGGGGCTCACCTTCCATATTTTTAGCGTCTTCGAAGACAGCGGCCTCTCGTCGGCGGTGGCGGCTTCGGTCTTTGTGCCCATCGCCGCTACCGGGGCCATCGTGCAATTGCTCGGCGGTTTGCTCATCGGCCGCGTGTCCATACGGCTGCTATTGGCGGCGTCCCTGGGCATGATGAGTTTGGTACTGGTCCTAGCGCCTTCGCTCAGCTCACTTGAAATGGCCTATTTTTTCGGTTTCTGCATGGGCGTGCAGGGCGGTTTGGAAATGATCGTCTCCAGTGTCGTCTTCGCCAACTTCTTCGGACGTCGGCACCTGGGTAGTATCGCCGGATTCGCCAGCACGCTATTGGTAGGGGCCTCGGCTCTCGGTCCGATGCCGATCGGCGTCGCCCGCGATCTGATGGGGGGGTATGCCGCGGTGCTCAGCACCTTTGCCATTGTGCCTTTCGCCCTGGCCATCGCCTGTTTGTTATTCTGCAGAGTGCCGGGCGCACCGCCCGAGGAATAGGCGCGCTCCGTTTATCTGGGGTTGTATTTCGCAAGGATTGCAAGGCCGCTTAAATGACATATCTCATAAAAGTGCTGGTGACGGGAGCGATGGGGCATATAGGCAGCAGCGTCTAATACGGCGCTGGCGGCCAAAGAAGATCTCTACGAAGACTATGTTTTTGTCAGCCCGCGCCATATTGTGCAGTTGATAGAGTGCTGTATTCGCGCCGACGAGTCTTTGCTTTTTGACATTTTCTACGGTCGGTCGAACAACGATTGGCGCTGGGCCGACATCGAAAATACACGAGAGCAAGTGGGCTATGCGCCGCAAGACCGGTTCGCCGATAATCATGTACTGAGCGGAACAGGTTTTGCACGTTTAGGCTGACCTCCCACTCGTTGATCTGCACGGGGACAACAGGTCGCCTGCGGGCCAAGCTCGGACCGGCCAAGGCCGCGGAAGAAGGCGGGCGAACGCCGAGTCGCTGTGGCGGTGTGGATAATCCATGTTGAATCCCGCCGTAACTCCGACGTGTTAGGCGGTCTCTATCTCGCGAAAATCCTTGTGTCTTTGCACGCAGAGCAGTAGATCTCCGCGCTCGACCTCGATCTCGACTATATCGCCGACGACTTCGTTGGAGATACCGTCGCGGAGACCCGGGACTAGGCGCTCGTTTTGCAAGGCGAATTTCAAGCCAGTCGTGGTGATGCCGTCGACGGGACCATTGAGCGGGCAGAGGGATATTTTTTGGCCGATAGTGGCGCGGAAGCGGATGCGTTGGCCGATGAGGCGCAGGTCGCAATACTCGTCGACAATGCGCAGCGCGATTTGCTCGGCGAAAGTCTTGAACACGCTCAGATTCCACAGCAGGTGGTCGGTGCGTCCACCGGTGAAACCGAGCAGGACGGCCTCGCTGATGCCAAGATCGACGGCGTGGCGTAGGACTTTCTGGATATCGGTGCCGGTATTGTCGGCGTC
>Ga0233439_10000879_pt1 | contig 41038 bp, 27 predicted proteins | sample SI_123_September_6_FD_182713 | JGI IMG/M metagenome (GOLD analysis project Ga0233439, IMG submission 182713) | Seawater microbial communities from Saanich Inlet, British Columbia, Canada - SI_123_September2016_100_MG | ecosystem: Environmental > Aquatic > Marine > Inlet | place: Canada: British... | reverse complement strand
GTGGGCGGCCCAGTTAAGACTATATCTTGGCTAATTCTCGCCCGTCATCCCTGGCGGGCTCCGAGGGTGTTGCCTCAATGTTGCTGTCCTGCAAAATCGGGGGAACAATCCGCAGGGTGTTCCTCTCCTCTCACATAATTTATTTAAGCAACGTCATCTTCTGCGCTTGACGCTTTTCTCCCTGTCGCAATTCCACGAAATAAGAACCACTGCCCGCCGTAATGCCGTTATCGCCTCGACCGTCCCAGGTGTAGCGGTGCTCGCCGGCCGGTAATACGCCGGCGAAGAGGGTGCGCACCCGGCGGCCCAAGAGGTCGTATACGGTCAGTTCGACCGAGCTATGCGCGCTGGCGATCTCGAAGGGAATCAGCGTTTCAGCGTTGAAAGGATTGGGGTAGGCGAGCCCGAGGTCGCTTTGCTCGGGCAAGGCGAGGCCCGTCTCTCCTTCGACCGCGGTGGGCACGGGCACGGGGGCATCGCTGAGCACGGCGATGCTCGATGGGGGCAGACCGGTGGAGATGGGACCGGCTATGAGTTGGTCGGTGTCGGTATCGTAGAAGAGTAAGCCGCCGGTATCAGGGTCGGAGAAAGTGCCGCGGTCGGCGACGACAAGGCGCTTGCCGTCGACGGCAAGACTAGGTGTGAAGCCGGTGGAGTGGTTGGCGAGTTTGTCGCCGACCGTGCCGTTGGCCAGGTCTACGGGAAAGACGTGGTTGGCGAAATTTTCGTCGGAGGCGATGACATAGGCTTTATCAGCGGAGGCTAAATCGAGGAAGTTGATATCGCCGCCGAGGGCGACTTCGGAGATGACGAGGCCTTGGCTGGTGCCATTGGCCAGGTCGAGCACTTCGATGCCACCGGCCATATCGCCGTAACCCGCGACTTCGGCGACAACGAGTCGATTACCGGCGGCTACTACGCTGGTGGGATTGCCGGCGGTTAGCAACCAGGCTTGCACGCCATCGGTGTTCGTGTCCATGTCGACGAGCTGGTCGGTGTTGGTGTCGACGACGACTAAGATGCCTTGCGCGGCGGGTACATAACCCGCGTCGCGGTCTTGCAGTTGGCAGGCGATGTAGAGGCGGTCGCCGACAACGGCCATTTGTGACATCTCCGGTGCGCCGTCGACGTCGGCGAACGCGCTGAGGTCTATTGTGCCGATTTCACTGCCGTCCTGCGGGTTGACGATCAGCACTTGGGTATCGTCATAGCGCGAGATATAGGCCTTGCTCGGAGAGACGAATGCGATGTCGTGCGGATTGGTGCCGTTGCCGGTTGAAAACTGCAGTACCGGTGTGCGTGGGTCGCTTTCGTCGAGCACTAACACATTGTCTTGGCCGAGGCGGTTGACGACATAGATCCGGCCTTGGTAATAGCGGACGATGGTGTCTGAATGCAGATTGAGCAAGTTCGTTTGTGCTTCTGTGGCACTCGACGGCAAATGAGCGGCGCTGCCGCTGGCGAAGTCGGTGGTGGTCACGAAGAGTCCAGATTGCGCGAGTGCACCGCTACTAAGGGCAGCGAAGGTGATAAAGGTGAATAAAATGTTCACGGACGAGTCCTTTCTACGGAGTGAATAGGTTGTGCTTTATAGAGAGAAATAAGGCGCGGCCCGGCAGAGGATAACCCCAGAGATCGGCGGCCTGGTTATCGGTCAAATTGCGCACTTCCCAGTTGAGGGCAGTGCGCGTGTTTAGGACGATGCGCCCGCCGAGACCGTGGACCAGCCGCCTGGGCACAGGTCGCAAATTTGCGCGGTCCAGGTAGTGACGGCTTTCGCGGCTGAAAGCGTAGTGGGCGGAATGGCGGCCTTGTTCGATGTTCAGCCGAGCTTCAAGCGCATGGCGCGGTGCGTTGGGTAGTTCGTTGCCGCGTTCGTAGGCGAAGCCGGAGCGGTTTTCCGCGCGTTGGTAGGTGTAGTTGAAGTCGATCCGGGCCCAGGCTAAGGGGCGGGTTTGCAGGCGAGTTTCGACGCCGCTGAGTCGGGCGCGGCCGACATTGAGGGCGCGGGACACGGATTGGGAATTGTGCATAAAGCGGATCAGGTCATCGACCGAATTGCGATAATAGGCGATCTCGGCCAGGGATAAAATTCCGGTGCCGCGATAGACCAGCCCGGCATCGGAATTGTCGCCGCGTTCGTTTTTGAGGTCAATATTGCCGATCACGGCACCGCGGTTGCCGAAAAGCTCCTGGAAACTCGGGGGTCGTTGGCTGTGGCCGCGGTGGCCTTTCAGCGCGAAACCGTGGCCGAGTTTCAGGCGCAAGCCCAGCCGCCAACTACCGAGCCACTGGCTTTTCTCGCGCTCTGGGGTTAGCTGGCTATAGACGGAGGCATTCGGGCCGCGGAAGCGGTCGTCGAGTCTTTCGGTCTGTACTCCGGCGATAAGCGACAAACGCCGGAGCGGCACCTCGACTTCGCTTCCGAGTGTTCGCTTTATGCGTTGGAATGGTGGTTCGATTTCGGTGCCTAGCCGGTTTTTCCGCTGCTGTTGATTGGATTGCAGGAGGTCTTCGGGTTGGAAGGTCTGGCGGCGGGTTTCCGCGAAGCTGGTGAGTAGCGCGCTCTTGGGTAGTAGGGTGTTGATTTCGGCGCGCACGCCGTGTGAGCCGATGGTGTTGCGATTGTGTTGGGTACCGGCGCCGACTTCGCCGTGCAGGTTTTTGTACTCGCTTTCTTGGGTGAGGCGGTAGGCTTTAAGACGATAGCCCGCGGTGGCGAATAGTGGGCCGAAGAGTTCGACTTGGCTTGCTTGGCGGCGGGTGTCGTAGCGGGTGTGCAGCGATTGGTTATTGCTGATACCGGGGATGCCGCGGTGGTTGAGGTCGAAAGTCGCGTAGGCCTGCAGGCGGTGGCCGTGCCAGTCACGCTGGATCTTGCTCAGGGCCCGTAGGCCGGCGAAGTCGCTATTGCGTCGGCGGGTATGTTGGTCGTCGTTGGCGTTGTATTCGGTACCGTTGTCGTCGAGAAAGCGGAAGTCGTTTTCGCTGGCGCCGTAGTCGAGCAGAGTGCTATAGCGATAGGCGCGGTGGCGGCCGTTGATGCTCAGGCCAAGCTGGCGGGTGCGAAAGGAGCCCTTGCCCGCGCTCAAGCGCAGATGGGGTTTGTCGCCGGGTGCGCGGGTGCGGATATCCACCACGCCGCCGATGGCGTTGCCACCGAAGCGGGCGGGCACCGCCCCGCGGTAGACGTCGATGCTCTCTATGCCGGCCAGTGGCAAGTCGCCGAGGTCTACGCCGCCGCCCTGTGCCTGGTTAAGCGGTACGCCGTCGAGGAAGACCAGCACTTGTTCGGCGGTGGAGCCACGGATTGAGACGGTGCTGAAGCTGCCCAGGCCGCCGTAGCGGCGGATCTGCACGCCGACCGCTTTTTCGAGCAGTCGAGGTAGGTCGATGCCGGCGGTGCCCTCCTTGGCGATGGCGATGCGTTCGACAAAGGCGGGTGATTCGGCCGAGTCGCCCGTCCGGCGAGTCTGCACGACCATTTCGTCCATTAGCAGTGGGCGGGGTTCGAGGCGGATGGTCAGTAGGGTGTCGACGGGGGTTGTGATCTCGCGTCGGGTGGCAGTATAACCCAGATGTTCGATGCTGAGTCGCCAACGTCCGGGGGGCAGTTGTAGCGAGAATACGCCGCCGGTATCGGAGTAGGTGGTCTGGGAAGGTGGTGCAAGGGCGGAGGCCAGTGACTCAACGCGGAGTAGGGCACCGGAAAGGGCAATGCCGGTGGCGTCGTCGCGCACTTGTCCACGCAGGGCTGAAGCCGGAGTCGCCAGCAGCAACAAAATGCCGCAGCGCATCATATACTTACAAAAAAACCCCGGCCTCAAATGAGGGCGGGGCGGGCCAAAATTGGCTTGCACCGGTGAGTCGCCTTTCCTTCGAAGGTATGCTCGACCTTGTAGTCCAGGCAGGTCTCCTGACTTTCGGCTCTTCTTGCGTCCCCCCTTCCCAGTCATAGGACCAGTGGGATAGAACGGGGGCAAGGACGGATTGTATCCGTCGGCCGATCACAGTGGCGGGACCGCGGCAGATTTGCACTGCCTTCCCTATTCTCCGGGTTTACACACCCGGCACCTGGACCGATCTATGTTGCTGTAGTGGCCGCTATATTTGCACTGCGGCCAGAGATAAAGTATGGAGTAAAAAGCGCACTCGCGCCAGGGGATAATGCAGTCGCCTAAAGGCGGATGTCGAGCTCCTCCATTGTTTTCAGTTGTTTAAGCTTTGCTTGAAGAGCGGCTCTTTAACACGACGATTGCATCGACGCGGCGGCGGTGCCACTTTTCCGTCAGGTCTTAGGTTTCCAATAATCTCGGCATCAGATCGACGAGATTGCAGGGCTGGTTGGTGGAGTCTAGTTGCGGGCCGATGAGTTTGTCCCAGCCGGTGGCGCAGGCGCCTGAGGAACCGGGCAGGCTGAAGATGTAGGTGCCGTTGGCGACGCCGGCGATGCAGCGCGACTGCAGAGTCGAGGCGCCGATTTCCTCGTAGGAAAGCATGCGGAAAACCTCGCCGAAACCCTCGATCTGCTTGTCGAATAATACGCTGAGCGCTTCGGGCGTGCCGTCGCGGCCGGTGAGACCGGTGCCGCCGGTGGTGACTACGGCTTGCACCTTGTCATCGGCGATCCATTGGGATACCTGGGCGCGCAGCTGGTAGATATCGTCGGGCCGGATGCACTTTTCGTGCAGGTTGTGCCCGGCTTCAGTGAGGCGTTCGACTAAGAGTTTGCCGGATTTGTCGGTCGATTCGTCGCGGGTGTCGGAGACGGTGAGTATGGCGATGTTGACCGGGACACGTGCTTCAGACATGCGGATACCTCATGGTGATGGGGGTATTAATTCGATTTCGTAGAGTTTGGGCCACCATTTGCCGGTGACGAAGAGGCGTTTGTCTTTCGCGTCGTAGGCGATGCCGTTGAAGACATCGACTCGTCGGCCGTCGCGGTCTTCGTCGCTCAAGATGTCCGAACCGTCGATCCAGCCGACGACTCGGCCCGTCGCCGGGTCGATGCGGGCGATGGTATGGGTGCCCCAGATATTGGCGAAGACTTCACCCTCGACCCATTCTAATTCGTTGAGATGGCGGATTGCGCGGTCGGCGGCGGTGACGGTGACCCGACCGATTTCTTCGAAGCTGAAGGGGTCGCGAAAATAGAGCGTGGCGGTGCCGTCGCTCATAATCAATCGCTCGCCGTCGCAGGTGAGGCCCCAGCCTTCGGTCGGGTAGTTGAATTGGCTCAGTGGTTCGAAGGAATCCAGCGCATAGGTGAAGCCCGTGCCCGATTTCCAGGTGAGCTGGATCAGACGGTTGAGAAAGACGGCGATGCCCTCGCCGAAGATCTCCGTTTCGACGAGGTGCAGCTGCAGCACTTCGCCGGTAGTCAGGTCGACTTTGCGGATCGACGATCCAGGTCCCGAGCGGCCGTTGCTCGGGCCGGTCCCCTCGTAGAGCACGCTGTCGAGAAAGGCCAGCCCCTGCGTGAATGCGCCGGGGTCGTGCGGATAGCTATGTACGATTCGATAGGAATAGATTGGGATCTCGGCGGGCGTTTGCGGCTGGGCTTGCACCGATGCTTCGACGGATTCGGTGCCATTGTCCGATTTGGCTGAGCAGGCAATGCAGCTCACTAAGAGCAGGGCGAGGCCGATATGAAGCTTTTGTGCGGGCATGTACTATAAAATACGGGAGTCGGCGCGAGGTGCAAGGTGGCACAATGATGCGATATGTTAAATGGTGTACTTAAATCTACAGTGTGAATTGACATCTACAGTATTGATCCGATGGTGTTAAATGCTATTTATAAACAACTACTTATGGCATAATTAATCGATGCTCATTAAATAAGTTCGTCATGAGTTGTATCGAATACGCGTCAATTTATGGTCTACGAGGCGTTTGAATAACAAATAAGAAATAACAGTATAAGATACTGTTTTTAAAGTGTCTTATAATATTTCGGATAAAGTGGTGCATTGCGGGCACGGCCTTTGCCATAAAGTGGTGTATGCAGCGCGGCGAGCGCGGTGGCCGAAAACATGGCGGAGCCATAATGCTGGAAAACGGCTATGTGTGCGATCGCCTGGATTATTGCGCCCCAACCGATCCACGTCACCAGCACCAAGCCGGCGAACAGACGGCTAAAAAGAAAGAAATAACCGGATCCGACGAGGAAGAGTAGAATATTGCTCGTCTGGTGCGGTTCGAGGCTTAAATACAGATATAACTATAACAGGCTATTGCCCAGGACCAGACCGGCGATGGCCATGGCGAGTAGTTGGTGGCCATGTGCGGGCCTATGGAATTGGCGGTGTATTAGACGTAGGGCCAACAGTACGACGGCACTCGTCGCGGCGGCGATGGCCATGGGTAATTTGCAGGGGCGGCAACAACAACGCGTGACCGACGGTCAATAGCAGGTAGGGCAGACCGAGACCGAGGGGGTACCGGGGGGAGGAGTCGCTGAAGACGGCGTCGAGGGCAGCACCCAGGTGGTCTTTTTGTGTGGATTCGATGATGATTTCCCCCATGCACGGACTATACTTAGGGTCCTGCGGCGTCAAAGCTACACCATATACCGTACGAGGGTGCGGTGTGCCCATGTGGATTCGTCCTTGATTATAGATTTGCTCGTGCATTAATTATATGGGACGCGGGAATGGCAGTGGATGCCGTCCGGAAAAGGAGCCAATGGTAGGGCAGAGAGTTCTGGTTGTCGAGCGCAATGCCAAGATCGGCGAGCTAATCTCTGGTCACCACCCGCGCAGACCGGCCCGAGGTGCGCATCGCTATCGCCTCGCACCACCACCCGCGCAAACCAGCCAACACCGACGTCTTGCGGCGGTGGTCCACCTGGCTCATATTGAGGCGCGCACCATGGATATGTACGCCAAGCGCAGCTTCCTCAAGAAGCTGGACGAGATTCTCGCGCAAAAGGAAGAATTAACCGAACCGGTGGAAGCAATTCTCGGTGGCAGCAAATAGTGCGGTGGCACTCGTACCGCAATGGTGCGGTTTTATCGAGGGTGACCAATATGCGTTGTAGATTGTTGATCTTGACCTGCCTGCTTTACGCCGGCGGAGCCGAGGCCGTACGGATCCAGGACATGGAGCCGGAGCAAATACCCAAACGACAGCAGGACGGTTATTACGCCGCTATGGGCGTCGGTTTCGTCAATCTAGACGGGCAGGGGGTCGGTGTGCGGGCACCGCTGGGGTTTAAGTTCGTTTCCAATCGCTTCCGGTTGATTGGCTCTGCGAATCTGCTCGATTTGAGCTTTCTCGAAGGCGACAATCGCGACACGCGCTATTACCGTCCCTTCGTCAATAGTACGCTCTGTATCGACCGGAATTACAATTATCGCGTGCCGAATTATCGCTGCTCGGGCGGTACGGATGTACTAATATCGGCCAGCGCCGACCTGGCCTATATCATCGCCGACGAAGTCTGGATCGCCAATCAACCGGGCAAGATCTTTGCCGGCGTCGGTTATCGTCATACCAAGCCGCAAACCGCCTACGGGACGATCGGTGTATTCTTCGATCCGCCGGACAAGTCGGCCGGTGGTTTCAAGTTTATGTTCGGAGAGGGGTATGTCGCCCTAGGCCTGCTTTGGGGTTTTGACCTGCGCCGCTTGTTTTAGCTGTCCCTTCCTAGGCATCGGGCAGTTGATGCAGCACACCCGACCGCCATTGCCCTCCTCGGCATGATGTACCCATTGATGCGTTGATGTATTCGCGAAATTCGCTCCGGGCGGATTTGTGTGTCAACGCGATACCACAATTACGAGGATTCTATGTACGCCCTAACTCTCTTCGCCGTTTTAACGGTACTCACGCCCCTGGCTTCCTCCGCGCAAATCCTGTCGGCCGAGGTGCATCCGGGTTTATTGTTTGCCGCCGAGGATGTTCCGCAACTCAAAGAGCGAATTCAGCGGGAGCCCTACGCGATCTGGTGGCAGACCGTGCTGGATCGGGCGCAGAACGTTCCGACGATCTTCACCGAAGAGCGCACCAAGGTTCGCTTCGCCAAGGCTTTGGCTTTCGCTTGGTTGATGACCGACGACAGCGCTTTCGCTGATCGGGCCTTGCAGGTTATGCAGGAGGTCGCCTTCCCGCCGAGAGGGGGCGATCTGGGCGAACCGCACAACGAGGGCGAGGTGGTGGCCCAGTACGCGGTCGCTTACGATATCCTGCACACTTACGCGGCGGCCAATAATCCCGGTGCCCTAGCAGAAATGCGGGCGATACTCGCCGAAGAGGCTGGGCGCCTGTGGGAAGGCATTGAACTCAGAGAAATCGATTTGGGGATTATCAAGATCGTTCTCCGCTTGCACGAGACGCCGCATATCGACAATTGGCATATTCGCGCGTATGGCGGTCTAGGGTTGGCGGCGATGGCGTTGAGCGAGCATCCCGGGGTTAAAGACCAGGGCACACCGCAGGATTGGGCCGATCGGGCTTTCGAATTGGTGAAGGGCAGTCTGGATTTTCAGATCGATGCGCTGGACGGCGGTTATGCCGAGGGGCCGTTTTACAGCCGTTATGCCGCCGATGTCTACCTGCCTTATATGTTCGCGCTGAGAGATCGCACCGGCTTGAATTTGTTCACCGACCCGAAGATTGAAAAGATGCACGATTGGTCATTGAATCTGCGGCTGCCCAATGGCCGCCGGCCGAATATCGACGATGGTCACCTCGATGATTTTTACGGTCACTATCTGGCGGCGGTTTATCCCGACGGTGGCATACATCGCTGGGACTGGGAAAACAACGCGAATGGGCTCTATGTGCGCGAATTTTCCGAGATGGACGCGATCGCCCTCTACGACGACAGCATTGCGGCGACCGAGCCAACGCACGGGCCATCGGTTTTTATGCCGGGGGCCGGGGACGCGGTCTTCCGCAGCGACTGGTCGGCGGAAGCCACCTATATGCTGTTGCGGGGTGAGAACGGTGTTGCTCGTACGGGAGGGTTTGCGCACGAGCATGCGGACGAGACGAGCTTCTTGATCTACGCCGGTGGCGAGATGCTGGCGCTTGACGCCGGTTATATAAACTTCAGCAACCACGACAAGGTAAACGAAGGTCGCAACCACAATGTGATATTGGTCGACGGCCAGGGACCGCCGCGTTTTACGGCGTTTGGCCAGACCATCGGCGGCGGTAACGATGCCTTTATCCTCGATTCTTTCACCAGCTCGGCTGGAGACTACTGCGAGGTCGACGCCAGTTACGGGGGCGTTGAGCTGAAACGGCGGGTTTTCTTTGCCGACCGGAGCTATTTTATCGTCGCCGACGAGATTACTTCTGATGGTCAGGAGCACGACTACGAGTGGCGGCTGCACGGCAATGGGGGCGGTACGAGCGGCGGCGCCTATTCGCGCGGCGGCACGTTGGCGCGCTGGGCGCGGGAGGGCGCGGCGCTGATTGCCTTTTTGTCTGAGGACCATACGGGTCTTGTCGCGACCGATAGCGATACGATTCACTCCTTCGACTTTCTCGAAGAGCAGACGCACACGATGTTGCGCGTACAACAGCGGGGAACGGATGTGCGGTATTTGGCGACGCTCTATCCGCAGGTGTCGGGGACGACGGAGGCGAACTTCGAGACCATCGAGGCGACAGGGGCGAACGCGTTATTGGTCGAAGTGCCCGGGATCCCGCAAAGCGATATCACTTGGGTGCGTGCGGCCGATGCGCAAAGCGCGTCGGTGTCAGGTCTGACCGGGGGTTTGATAAGCGACGCTGCCTTCGGTTATGTGCGTGCTTTCGAAGGGGCGATTGCCCGTTTCGTGGTACAGGATGCGACGGAGTTGGCAAATGGTGATGCGGTGCTATTCAGCGCCAGCGAGAAGATCGACACGAGTATTGAGCTGGACGCCGAGCGTTTCGCCGGTTTTGTGCGTGGGCCGGGCACGGGGTATCAGTTGTCGATCCCGCTGCAGGGGCGCACCCTCGACGACGCCAATTTTAGCGGTGAATTGTTGGAGGTTTCGACAGAAGACGATTTGTTGGTGTTGGAGATGGCGGGCGAGGGCGATTTGGCGTTGCATTTTTCGCAGCCCGCGCCGCTGCGACTGCATATCGAGGGCCGGGCCGGTGCGCGCTTGAGTCTGTCGCCGCTGAGGACAAGGGTGGGGCGCTCGGTCACTTTCGAGGTGTTTTCTTTTAGTGCCGAAGATTCGAGCGATCTCGCCCCCGTCGCCATTGCGGATTACGAATGGGAGGTGCCGGCGGCGTTGGGCGAGGTGACGGCGAAGGGCGCGTTGACCCTGACGAAGGTCTCGGGCGTGCGTGAGGATATCGTTTTTCGCTCCGACGGGGCCGAAGCGACCTACAATATCACCGTCACCCCGCATTCGGTTGTAGAGGTGGTGATCGAACCTGGCTCTATTGTGATCGAACCAGGAGCGCGGCAGACTTTCCGCGCCAAAGCGCTGGACCGCTACGGTAATGTGGTTCCGCGCAGCTTCGGTTGGCACACCGTGGGGGGCATCGGCACGATCGACACGCGCTCCGGCTCTTTTGTCGCCAGCGACACGCCGGGCGAGGGTTGGGTCATCGCAGTGGCCAATATTCTGTTGGTTTTCTCCGATACGGGGACTAGTGTAGAAGGCACAGGCAAAGTAGTGGTGGGTGCCCCCCGCCCCGAGCAATACGCGCTGCATCCCAATATTCCGAACCCGTTCAACCCCTCGACGCTGATCCGCTTCGACCTGCCGATCGCCAGCCAAGTGCAGTTGACGATTTACAATGCCTTGGGCCAGGAGATCGAGCGCTTGGTGGAAGGCTCGTTCGCACCCGGTGCGCACGAAGTCGAATGGGACGCGGCGGGTCATCGCAGCGGGATCTACTTCTATGAGCTGAAGGCCGATCCCTACCGGGCGCGGCAAAAAATGATGTTGCTGCGGTAAGGGGGTTCAGGGTGGACAGCGTGGGTGCGGTGTGTATATTGTAGAAAGATCATCAATGGAGGAATTATTATGAGCAAGAAAATAGCATTTCTCGTAGCCGGTGGCGCGCTCGTCGTGTTGTTGCAGTGGGCTGTGCCCGCGGCCTATAGCGCGGTGGTCGCCGATGAAGAGGCCGCCCAGAGCTGTCCGGCTAGCGGGTCCTGCCCGGTGTCGAAGCAGAGCGCCGAGGCCGAAGTATAGACTTCATCGCGCTGCTATAAATTGCCCGGTCCCTTTGTGGGGCCGGGTTTTTTTGTTGTTTTATTTGCAGATAACGTAGCGCAGGATTTCAACGACCTGTTCGGGGGCGTTGGCCACGGCGAGCGCGGCGGCATCGACCTCTTTGAGCGCGTGTTGTAGTTCCGCCGGATGCAGCACGATCAGCGGTTTATTGCAGGCGACGGCGAATCCGGCGTCGAAGGCGGCGTTCCACTGGCGGTACTGGTCGCCGAAGCGCACGACGATTACGTCGGCGCCGCGGATTAGGGTGCGGGTGCGGATGGCGTTGATCTGTGCGCCCTTGTGGTCTTTCCAGAAACTATTTTCCTCCGGACCGAGGATGTCGACGCCGCAGTTGTCGCTGGCGGCGTGGTCGGTGACCGGCGCGGTGAAGGTGACGGGCAGATTATCGGCGCCGTTTTCTATGCGTTGGCGCCAGTCGCTGTGGATTTCGCCGGAGAGGTAGATGGTCCATTGTTTGCTCATAGCTGGTCCTTTTGTTGGTGTTGGTAGAAGGCTGGACAATAGTAATTTAAGGGATGTGTGTGGGCAAAATGTTGCTTTGCGTATAGTAAGCTCGTATCTTCTGCGGCAACTGACTATAGGAGGGTTTTTATATGAAATCGGCACTTGAACTGGCGATGGAAAAGGCCGACGAGGCTGTTGGGGGCGCGGAAGGGATCAGACTTTCGGACGAGCAGAAGGCGGCTATCGACGAGGTGCGTAAGACTTATGAGGCCAAATGGGCTGAGCAGGAGATCTCGCTCAAGGGGGAGTTGGAGAAGGCGGCCGGTGCGGATCCTGCGGCATGGGCCGAGGCGCAGAGTCAGGTGCAGACCCACATGCACAGGGTTCGCGAACAGCTTTTCGCCGAACGCGACGCCAAGATCGAGGCAATTCGCAATCAGTAGGGATTTAGAGGGATGTTGCAAAAAGGGGACGGCCACCGGCCGTCCCCTTTTTGCGTTTAACGCGGCGACGAGTCTGGTCGGTTATGGTTTGCAGATGAGTGCCGTCTATGCGGATGGTGTAGAGCGTGCTTTGCTCGGAGCAAAGCCAGGCTTACGAAGAAGCGCTTATTCTCAGCGCCCGACTACCAACGGTCCGCGAAACACCACGACATGCTCTTGATCTTTTGCGACGATGCGATAGAGATACGTCCCGTTGGCGAGTGGGGCGCCGGATTGGTCGCGGCTGTCCCATGGCGTTTGCTGGAATCCCGGCTCTTGTGCAAATGGCCCGAGTCGGCGGATCAGGCGACCCGTCAACGCGAATACTTCGATCTCGACTTCAGCGGAGCCTGAAAGCATATAGGTAAAAGCGCAGGCCCCTTTCACCGGGTGCGGGTAGAGCAGGGCGTTGGCGATACGCAGGGCATCGCCGAAGCGGAAGGCGATTTTGCGGCGACCGATTTCCTCGTTGCCGCTGAAGAGGCGGGTTTCGAGTTGGTGGCGGCCTTCGCTCAGGTCGGCGCGGGGGCGCCACAGTAGACGTGGCGGTGCGGGAAAGGCGTCGAGGGTGGAGTCGGGTGCGATCGCGCGCCCGTCTAAATAAAGTTCTATACGTGCATTGCTTAGGTCGGGGACATCGAGCAAGAGTCCTTGGCCGGGGCGCAGCGGATCGCCGCTCAAGAAGGTGCCGGTTTCCGGCCACAGCGTGAAGGCGAGCGGGATATGGCCGGGGAAGAATAGCGGGATTTCCAAGCGGTTATCGTTTGCGTCGGTGTCGAGTTGGTTTGCGTCGATGGTGGCGAACAAGCGCGCGCGCGACGGTGGCGTATCGAGGCTATCGAAGCGCACTGTGCGGCTTTCACCGCGTGCGAGGGGGCCGAGGGTCAGTTGGCGCAGGGGATGGTCGAGGCCGCTTTGTTCGAGGCTTAACTGGGCACCATCGCTTGCCGCGCCGAGGTTGCGTACCTGCAGTTCGATTTGTAGACCGGCCTGGCCTAGTGTACTGCTCGCTCGGCTGAGTGCTAGCGAGGGGCGCGGCGCAAAGTCGGCCGACCAGCCGCTGAGTTGCGCGGTCGGGTCGGTGAACCGCGCACGCAGGAGAATATACGGGTGGATGGCGGCGTCGAGCGCGCTGAGGTCGAGATCGCCGAGCGGCAAGTCGCGCAATTGCGGGTGGGGTGTCCACGTGTCGCCTTCGGCGACGAGCACGTCTAGCAAAAGTGGACCACTGCCGATGACCGAGAGCGCGTCCCAGCGCGCGGCCGGGCCGACCGGCACCGAAGTGAGTTGGCCGCGCGAGACTTGGCCCAGCCCCGGATAGCGGAACACCGCCGACGACAACAGGTCGCCCATCCACACTTTGTTGTTGATCCAATCATACTGGCCGGTAATGACCCGCGTTATGTCCTGATCGCTCTGCCACTCGTCGAGGAAGCTCCCGTCAAAGGCGTCGATCATGCGAATTCGGCGTTGGCCCTGCCACTCGACTAGATAAAGGCGTTCGCCGTCGGCGAGGATGCCGTCGGTCCATTCGAAAGTGAAGCCGGTCTCGGTCGGCGGCGAAGTGAATTCGCGCACGATGGACCAGTCTTGCGCGGGGTCGAAGACGCGGATCCGCCATTCGGTGTGGGCGCCTTTCTCGGAACTCATCGCGACATTGTAGATATGGGTGCCGTCGGAGGTGATCAGCGAATGGCCGTTTTTGACGCGACCGAATTTCCACTCTAGCAGGCCGTCGGGTACGGCGACGGTGTCGAGTACGCCGTCGATGGCGCGGATGCGCTCGATCTCGAAGGCCTTACCGCTTTCGTTGTAGATATAACCGTCGCTGTGGTAGGTTGCCGAGATACCGGCGGTCGTCGAGTCAGTGAGCACGCCGAAATTGCCGCTGCGGAAGGTGCCGTTTAGACCGGTGCCGATGCGGGTGAAATGGTCAATGCCCGGGTAGATCGTCGAGTCGTCGTTATACCAGCGCTTGGCGTAGAGGTAGGTGCCGTCGCTGACGAGTACGCCGGAACCCTGTAATTCGCGCACCGTGAAACCGTCTTCGCGTGTTGCTTCGGAAGGGTGCAAGGGCAACGAACGCGTCGAGGGGGAAAGGTGCCCCGCATCGTCGGGTACGAGATCTTCGATCGTGCCGGTCAACAATTGCGCCCCTCGCTGGCTCCACGTGGAGACTCTGTTGCCGAGGCGAAAGGAGCGGGTCGCGCTCCAAGGGCCAGGGGCTTGCGCGGAGTGCAGGCGGACCCGCCAGAAATAGGCCTGGTCGGCGGCGAGTTTGGGTGGTTCGTATACGGCTAAGCCGTCGATGGCGGTTTGCATCGCGGTGATGGTGTCGTCGGCGAAATGGGGTGTGGTGGCGATGGCGAACTCGCACTGGTAGGCGCGCCCGTCGAGCGCTACGGCGGCTTCGAGGCGCAGTGCGGTGCCGGGTAGTGTGGCCCCCGGCGTGGGAAAGAGCGGTGCGGGCAAGAGCGGTTCGAGAATGTTCAGATCCAACATTAAGCCGTTGTTCGTTTCGTCGAATTCGGCAATCCGGTTGATCCCGTCGAGCAGGACTTCAAGGCGGTAGGGGCCGCGTCGGGCGCCGACGGACCAGGCGAAGGAGAGCGTGCGGGTGCCGGTGAAGGGTGGTTCGATCGCAGCGAATAGAGTCTCCGGAGAGGCTTGGGCCGGGTGGCCTAGGATGAGCACCGAGAGGCTGTCGAGCGTCGGACGCCCGTTGTTGCGCAATTCTGTATCGATCTGCAGGGTGGCGTGGCCGCGGACCGCATCGGCGTCTAATTCGATCGAGGCGGGCGTGTAATCCGCGCCGTGGACCAGGGCCAGGTTTTGCGCTGGGTCGCCGATCAACTGCATGGTCAATACCGCGTCGACCCAGCTGGTGTGCGCGGCTAGGACCTGGATTTTAGCGAGGTCGAGCGCGGGACCGAACTGTAAGTTGCCGTACGTGAAGAACTGCTCGTAGAAAAAATTCGAGAGTAGGTTGTTCTGGGCGACGAAGCTCTTGGCGCTGGCCGAGATATAGGCAACGGCGCCGCGCTCGGGTTCATTGACTAGTACTTCGGCCAAGCCCTCAACGGTAGGGTTGGCGAAGAGGCCGTTGAGGCATGAGAGGGCTAGTACGAGTGGTGTGCGCCGGCCATTTTGTATTTGGCTCAGATAGTCCCAATCGGGTAGGCCCAGGCTGAAGACGAATTGCAGGGTGCCCGCGCTGCCGTGGCCATTGAAGTTGAGCAACAGCGCGCCGTCGTTGAAGGCGTCGACAAAAGTGCGGCCGGTGGGATTGGGGAGCGGGTCGTCTCCGGTGTTGTAGACTTTGATAGAAGTCAGGCCGGCGGGTTTGGTAAGGCGGGCGGCGAGCGAGTCGCTGGGATCGGCAAAGATGTTTTTGGGGTGGTAGTTGGCCAGGTAGATCATGCGGTTGCGCCAATCGCCGGCGGGCGGGTCGAGGTCGTAGCGGATGATCTTGTCGACGACTTGCTCGGCTTCTTTGGCCGAGGAGGCGGCGAGACGCCCGATGTGAAAATCGGGTAGCAGATCGTCGCCGTCGACTAGGGTGTAGAGGTAATCGCTCGGCGCGGTGCCGCGGCCGCGGGATTGGTAGAAGAGGCTTGGCACTACAGTGGGCACGCCGCCGCCTTGGATATTGCGGTAGTCCCAGGTTTCGTCGCCCAAGAGCAGGACGTAGGTCGGACGGCCTTGCCAGTTGTGATAGGCGTAGGAGAGGAAGTTGCGCACGGCATCGCGGTCGAAGCGTCCGTGGGTAAATTCGTCGTAAAGGTCCTCACTGGAGACGAGCGCTGTTTGCAGACCGAGGCTCTGACGGTGCATGGCGAGGCGGCGCCCAGCATGCAAAAGTTTGGGGTGGGCGATGACCAGGTAGTCGGCGCTGTGTCCGCTGCGCTGCCAACTAGAGGGAAGGTCGAGGCTTCCTCGGGGTGTCATCAGGGCAAGGCTGTCTGCGACGATATAAAGGGCGTCGGTCTCGTGATGATCTTCGAAAATCGCGACATAGTTCGGATCCGTGCCTGAGACTAGAGCATCGGTAAAGCGATAGCCGTTGGCGATGTCGAGCAGTTCGACTTGTGGGTGGCGGAGACCGCTGACCTTGATGCGGTGTCCGGCGGAGGGCGTTTGCGCGAATTCTAAGTGGCCGGTGCGGGTGGTGTAGAGGCGCCGGTAGTCGATGGCGAACCAATTGAGGTAGACCCAGTCGAATTTGGCCTGGTCGGGGATGGCCTGCACTAAAAGCCGGTTGGTGCCCGTTCGCAGGGTAGTAGAGGGTATCTCCCGCTCTACTATCAATTCTATTTGCCCTTCCCTTTGCGCCCCCCAGACGCGGTTATCGATCTCGGTGTCTTGGTTCAGTTTGATGATAGTATGGTGCCCCAGGTCGGTGAAACCGTGCAGGGCGACGCGGATGCGGGCCTGGTATTCTTCTTCTAAATAGGCGAAGGGCACGTCCCCGGCGGCGATAATAGAGCCTGGGCTTTCGGATCGATTTTCGACCAGGTCCCAAAACCAATGGTCGCGGTCGTCGTCCGGCGCTGCGTCGAGACTCTCGTAGTGGATATCGCGTTCGATATGGGCTGTGGTCCAGAAGGAGTGTTCTTCTGGATAGCCGGCGACGGGAGCACCGGAGCGTTCGCTGAAGCGCAAACCCGCGTCACCGCCCCAAGTAAGCCAATAGGTGTTGCGCCGGCCGTAGAGGCTGGTGAAATCGCGGTCATCGCGGCGGTAACGTCCGTGAAAGAGCAGGAAGTCCTCCGCGTCGAAACGACCATCGGCCTGGCCCTCAACGTGCAATGGCTGTTCTTGGCCCAAGTAGAACAAGCGAAAGCTGCGGGGGTCGATGGCTGCCGAGTTGGCAAAGGTGTTGAGCCAATCGGGGCTGATCCGGTACAATCCATCTTCATCGAGGTTCAGTTTGATCCAGGGGGCTTCCGGGTTGTACCACGTGTTCTGGGCGATCTTTGCTGCCGCCGGCGTCTGCGTCCAAGCGGCGGCTTGCTCGCGATTGAGTAAGGGGTTCCACAAAGGCTCGGGGGCGGTTGTCTTCGCGGCGGCACCGGCGCCGGGGAAACGTATCTCAACTAATAGGCGAGTATAGACCCGCAGGGTGTTGCGGGCGCTGTTGTAGCTATGGGGAAAGAGGCGTAGGGCGTGGGTCTCTACACCGCGCAAGACACCCAGGTATTCACTCTCAGCGCGTTCGGAGGGCAGATAGGTATCGGATACAGGTGCGTCGGGTAGGTCGAACTCTAGGTCGAAATCGGTAAACTCGACGCTTTCTGCGTCGAGGACCCGCACCACCGGGGTTATGCCGGGCGGGGTGGCGAAAATGCGTGCGAGAAAGGGCATTGCGGGCATATTCTCGCCAGTTTGCAGGCGGGGCAGGTCTGTCTGCGCGGCGGCCTGCGCGGGCAGGCGCAATTCGACGATCAGGCTTTGGGCATCGCTCCGTACGACATGGAGCGCATGATGGTCCACCGCATCTGCGGATGCGGTGGTTACCAAGAGCGCGGCAAGAAGAAAGTTCAGAAATGAGATAAAAGGCAATCGGGGCACTTGGGGCGATCGCGGTTATAATGCAGAGAGAAGATGGTATGGGCGCATGGCTCGTTTAAAGATAACAAGGATCCTTTTCCGCCGCCTGGCAAAGACGACATCGGACGAGTGTGCCGGTTCCTGGATCGCAATTATTGACAGTGTAATTTTTAGAGACTACTATCATAAAGTACTGAACGCCCACCGCGATTGAGGGGCTACTCAGCATGGGATCGGGGTGAACGATCAATATACAAGGAGAACGGGATATGGCGGAAAAGGCTAGCTTGAAAATTGGAGACAAGACGGTAGAATTGCCCATCGTCGTCGGCAGCGAGGGCGAGAAGGCGCTGGATATTTCCAAGTTGCGCGCTGAAACCGGCTATATCACCCTGGACCAGGGCTACGGCAATACCGGTTCGTGTCAGAGCGATATCACCTTTATCGATGGCGACAAAGGCATTTTGCGTTATCGGGGCTACGCGATCGAGGACTTGGCCGCGAATAGCACTTTTATCGAGACCGCCTACCTGTTGATCTGGGGCGAGTTGCCCAACGAAGAGCAGTTGAAGGAGTTCAGCGGGCTGTTCAGCAAGCACCAGATGTTGCGTGAGGGCATCAAACACCACTTCAACCTCTTTCCGCCGAATTCGCCACCGATGGCGGTCCTTTCCTCGGTGCTCAACGCACTGAGTTGTTATTATCCTGAGCTTATGGAGATCGAGGACGAGGAGACGTTCACCGAAGCCTCGGCCAGGATCATGTCCAAGGTTCGCACGATCGCCGCTTATTCCTACCGCCAGCAGTTGGGGCACCATATCGAGTATCCGCACCCGAAAAAGAAGTTCGCCGAGAATTTCCTGCACATGATGTTCAGTCAGCCCTACAACGAGTTCGAGCCCGATCCGATCTTGGTCAAGGCGCTGGACCTGATCTTTCTATTGCACGCCGACCACGAACAAAACTGCAGCACTTCGACCGTGCGCATGGTCGGCAGCAGCGAAGCCAATCTTTTCACCTCGGTCGCCGCCGGCGTCGGCGCGCTGTGGGGGCCGCTGCACGGGGGGGCCAATGTGGCGGTGGTCGAGATGCTCGAACGCATCAACGCGGAGAACCTGTCGGTCAGCGACTTCGTCAACCAGGTCAAGGACAAGAAGGCCGGTATTCGCCTGATGGGTTTCGGTCACCGGGTCTATAAAAACTTTGACCCGCGCGCCAATATCATCAAAAAGAGCTGCGAGGAGGTCCTGGCCAAGTTACATATCGACGACCCGATGCTCGATATCGCCAAGGAGCTAGAAGCCGTGGCGTTGGAAGACGAGTATTTTATCCAGCGGAAGCTCTATCCCAACGTCGATTTCTATAGCGGTGTAATACTCCGGGCCCTCGGCATTCCCAAGGAGATGTTCACTGTGATCTTCGCCATTGGCCGCATGCCGGGCTGGATTGCGCAGTGGTACGAGGAGAGCAAGTCCACCAAGATCAGCCGGCCGCGCCAGATCTATACGGGCTCGGTCGAGCGGACGTATCAGCCGATAGGTGAGCGGTCCTAATCGCATGAGTGTCGGAGCAGGCAAGGACGGGCCCTCTGAAATGACCTTCGACGGTGGCGTCGAGCTTGATGGGGGCTTCAACAAGCAGCATGAGCCTACGGGCGACGCCGTGCTGCAATGTCCTTCGTGTGGCCTTTTCCCCTTTGGCGCTGCGGTTGGCGGGCAATGCCCCGACTGCGGCACCGTGCTCGACGGCGAGGACCGCACTGAACAAAAAAGCGTGCTCTTGGCTGATGACTCGATCATGGCTCGGGGCAAGATCGGGGCGATTCTCAAGCAGATGGGTTGTCAGGTGATTGAGGCGACAGACGGCAATGAGGCGTTGCGTCTGGCGGGGATCTTCAAGCCGGATCTTATTATCCTCGATGTGATGATGCCAAACCGCGACGGCATCGCGACGCTGCGCGAATTCCGCAATGACACTCAGTTCGAGGATACACCGATGATCATATTGACTTCCAAGGCGGACGCAAAGACCGTCGGCTTGGCCCTGCGCAGCCAGGCCTCTGATTATATCCTCAAGGACGCCTCGGTCGCTGAGATCAAGGAACGTCTTGCGTTATACCTGGATGGGTAATAACGCGATATTTGCGGAGAGAATAAACGCCGCCGCTTTAGAAGCGGCGAGATAACTCGTCCCGCACGCGTGCGAACGCGGTTTCGATCAATGCGATCAATTCTTTAGTACCCTCCAATGAACCATCATGGCCTAGCTGTTCGAGGTCGTCGCAGAGATCGGCGAGTGCCCGGGCGCCGAGGTCCGTGCAGCTGCCTTTGAGGGTATGTGCTTCCCGTTCCATTGTTTCGGTGTCTCCGGCGGCGGCGGCGGCGCGTATGGCGGAGATACGTGCGTGCCCGTCCTCGGAAAATGTACCGATAAAATCATCCAGCGAAAAGAACCCTCCTTCTTCGAGCTGTTTGAGCTCCAAGAGTGCGGCCTCGTCGATAATGCAGTTCTCGTCGTCTAGTGTCCGCGCCAGGTCGTTAAGCGCGCCGGCCAGGCGTTCGAGTTCGGATTCGAGGCGCGTGCAACTGGCCTCCGCCGCTGCCAGGTCACCCGCGGAGATGTGGCCTTGCAAGGCCTTGGTCTGCGCGACGGCGGGCGCGGCGCCGAAGTTGATAATGGTTTTATGGAGATCATACGCCGCGCTGGCCACGGCTTCGCCGTCGCCGCGGGCTAGGCCTTCCCGCATCTGCCCGAGTAGCTGCGGGTAACTCTCGGAAAATAGTTTGAGCAGTTGGTGGAATAGCGCGGCCTCGTTCCGAAGGCGTTCTATAAGTGCTGTTTCATCAATCAGCGACAGGGCGTCCTCGGGCGGCTCATTTTCCCGCGTTAGCTTGTCGATCAGCCCCAGGATGAGCGCCCGGCGGATGGGTTTGGAAGTGTAGTCGTCCATACCGACTTCGAGGCAGCGCTCGCGGTCGCCTTTCATGGCGTTGGCGGTCAGGGCGATGATGGGCACGTGTCCACCTTCCCGAGCCTCGCGCTCGCGGATCGCGGTGGTGGCGGCGAAACCGTCCATTCCGGGCATCTGCACGTCCATCAGTACCACGTCGAAGTCGCCTGCTGCGAATTTTTCCACGGTTTCTCGCCCGTTGCGGGCGATGACGAGCTGGTGGCCCGCTTCTCTCAGCATGCCCACGGCGACTTTCTCATTGAGTGCATTATCTTCGGCCAACAGGATTCGGCGCGGTGGTCTGCCTTGACTCGTCTCGTCTTCGGCGGGTAAGCTGTCGGCGACGGGTTGGCCGCTGCCGAGGGCCAAGTGTATGGTAAAATGGAAGGTACTGCCCTCGCTCGGTGTGCTCTCGACCCAGATCTCCCCGCCCATCAGATCGACCAGTCGGGAGGATACCGCCAGGCCTAGGCCCGAGCCGCCGTAACGGCGGGTGGTTGAGGTGTCGGCTTGGGAGAAGGCGGCGAAAATGCGTTGTTGTTGTTCGCTGTCGAGCCCGATGCCGGTGTCTTGCACGGCGACGTGCAGCTCGATGCGCTGCTTGGTCTGTTGGCCCGTGACGCGGATGTCGACGCCGCCCTCTTCGGTGAATTTCAGGGCGTTGCCGACCAGGTTGATAACGATCTGGCGCAAGCGCAACGCATCGCCTTGCAATACATCGGGGACTGCCTCGTCGACTTTCAGCGTCAGGGCCAGGTCTTTTTCGCGGGCTCTGGGCTCGAAGGTTTTGACGATATCCCCGAAGGTGCGTCGCAGGGCGAAGTTCTTTGTTTCGAAGGTGTGTTTATCGGCCTCAATACGGGACAGATCGAGAATGTCGTCGATTAGCGCGAGCAGCGCATTGGTCGAAATGCGTACCACATCGAGGTGGTCCTGTTGCTCGGCGTCGAGTGAGGTCCGAGACAACAGATCGGTCATGCCGAGGATGGCGTTCATCGGCGTGCGGATTTCATGGCTCATATTGGCCAGGAAATCACTTTTCGACTGGTTAGCGGTCTCGGCGGCCTCTTTAGCCCGTTGCAGTTCTTTCTCGCCGCGGTACCGGTCGACGATATCCCAGAAGCGCTGGAACCCCTGGGAAAGGACTTGGGCGAAACGCGTCGCGATATCGATATCGCGTTGGGAGAAGGTTTTGGTGCGTCTGCGCTCGATGGCCAACGTGCCCTGCGAGAAGGGTACGTCGATGGCGTGGCCTCCCTCGGTCAGTTGTCGGCTGTGGGCTTGCCCATTTTTCCAGGTCTGGATCACCCAAGGTCGTTCTAGGGGACCGTCGCCGACCGGCGAAACCGGCGACATGAGCCGGGTTATGGCGGCCAAGGGATTTGCAGTCGAGGGGGCGATGGTGAGAAAGTCACTGCCGTCCTCGTTGACGATGTGGATCGCGGTTGTATTCGGTTTTACTTCGAGCTTGTCTAGCTGCTCGTGGATCTCGTGGACTACCTGTACCAGGTCCTCGGGCCGGTCCATACCGGCGATCTGTAGGCGGATGGCGGCTTCGGCTTCTTCGAAGTGGTATTCCCAGCGCAGTTTCTGCTCAGCCTCTTCGCGTTCGGTGACTTCGCGCTGCAGTGATTCGTTGGCCCGGCTCAGTTCGGCGGTACGTTCAGCGACACGCATTTCGAGGTCGGCGTTAGCCCTTTCGAGCTCTTCTTCGATACGGCGTTTGTAGAGCGATATTTCTATCGAGGTCTGCAGCTCGCGGTCCTTGAAGGGCTTGAGCAGATACGCGAAAGGCTCGGTGGCCTTGGCTCTTTCGAGCGTGGCATTGTCGGAAAAGGCCGAGAGAAAAATCACCGGGATGCGCAGATTGTCGCGGATGTGGCCGGCGGCCTCGACCCCGTCCATATCCCCAGCGAGTTGGATGTCCATAAGCACCAAGTCAGGGGCTACACCGCCGGCCTTCGCGATGGCGTCTTCGCCCGTCGCCACGTGCAGGGGCACCTCGTAGCCCATCTTCTCGAGCTTGCTGATGATGTTCATGGCGATGATAGGCTCGTCTTCGACGACCATGATCCGGGTTTTACTCACGACGCGGTTCCCTCAGGTGTGGCAGTGGTCCAGGAGGTCAGTTGTGATAGAACCTTTTCCGCATCGTCGGCCAACGCCAGGGTCCGGTCGAGTGTGCCCAGCGGGCTTTTGATCGTGTGGGCACACTGCGCGAGGCCCTCGGAGTCGCGGTAGAGCCCGGCGGTATTTTTCTTCCAGAAGCGCGCCACTTGCTTAGCCGCCCTCTGGCGCGGGTGCCGGTGGTTCGGGTGGGGCAGGGGCGGTTGAGACTCGCACGGCGGCGAGGGCCTGGTCGAGTACTTGCACTCTGATGGGTTTAGTGACATAGTCGTCCATACCGGCGTCGAGACAGCGTTGGCGATCGCCTCCCATCGCGTGCGCCGTCAGGCCGATTATGTGCAACCGCTGGCCGGACCCCTGTTCCCGAAGCCGCAATGCGCGCGTTGTTTCGAGGCCGTCTTTGCCCGGCATCTGCAGATCCATCAATACCGCGTCAAAAAGACTGTCCCTCGTCAGATCCAATGCTTCCTCGCCATCGTTGGCGACAGTAACGGAATGGCCTCGCTGCTTCAGCAGGCCGATGGCGACCTGCTGGTTAAAGACATTGTCTTCGACGATGAGGATATGCAGGTTCGGCTGGGGTGAAAGTGATTCGCTTTCCACGACGGTTTGGTCTTTAGGCTCTGGCCGGGTCTGGAGCGGAAAGCGGACGGTGAAGGTGAAGGTGCTGCCCACGCCCTCCTCGCTTTCGACCTCAATCCGACCGCCCATCATCTCGGCGATTTGGGCGCAGATCGAAAGTCCTATCCCAGTACCGCCGTAGCGGCGGGTCGTCGAGGCGTCGATTTGTGTGAAGGACTCGAAGATGTCTTCGCGCTTGTTCGCCGGGATGCCGATGCCGGTGTCGCGCACCTCGAATAGCAGGGTGGTCTGGCCCGGATCTAGTTCCAGGCATCGGACGCTGACGGTGATTGCGCCCTGCTCGGTGAATTTGACGGCGTTGGAAAGCAGGTTGATCAGAACCTGTCGGAGCCGTGATGGGTCTCCGAGCAACGCGTCGGCCACGTCCTCGTCGATCCGGTAGTTCAGTTCGATGTTTTTTTTGCGGGCGTGTAGGGCCAAGGTTTTGACGCTACTTTCGACTATTGGGCGCAGATCAAAGGCGATGTTTTCGAGGTCGAGTTGTCCGGCTTCGATCTTGGAGAAATCGAGGATGTCGTTGATGAGTTGCAATAGCGAATAGGCCGAAGTCTTGACGATATGAAGGAATTCGCGCTGGCTGTCGTCGAGGGCGGTTTCGAGGGTGAGTTCGGTCATGCCGATGACCGCGTTCATGGGGGTGCGGATCTCGTGGCTCATATTGGCGACAAACTGGCCTTTGGCCTGGTTGGCCGCCTCGGCGGCCGACAACGCCTCTTTGAGGTTGTCTTCGGTCTGCTGGCGCACGCTGATTTCGCTTTCTAAGTCGGCGTAGTACTGTTCGCGGGTGGTGATATCGTTATTGCGGTTGAAAGCTTCTTCGAGTACGGTGGCCAGTTCCTGCAACGATACAATATCGCGTTTGGAATAGGCGTTGGGCAGGTGGCTGTTGACCGCGAAGGTGCCATGGGCGAAGGGCACGTCGATGACCGAACGGATTGCTCCGCCGAAGGTTTTATTTAACCTTGCCAGCTCATCGGCGCCGTCTTCGACCGCGAGGTCGCGGCGGTAAAAAGGGCGCCGTTCGCGCCAGGCCTTTGCAAAGGCTTCGATGGTCTCCATGGTTTCGGCGCCTTTCAACTGCTTGAGCTGCTGGCCCGAGCTGTCGATGGCGTAGGGCATGAAGACCAGCGGATCACTCGTGGGCTCGACGATATTGATACCGCAATTGTCGAAGGGGATATTGATGGCGATCAGCCCTTGGTGCAGGGCGTGCAGGACCTGCGCGATATCGCCGGTGTTCTCCATCGCCCAGATCTGTTCGCGCATGCGGTGCAGGACGGCCTGTTCGCGCTCGTCGCGCAGGCGGTCTGACCCGTCGCGCACGACGCAGGTATAGAGGCGGCGGCCGCTGGCGGTGAACTCGCCGACGGACAGTTCCATTGGAAAGGTCATGCCGTCTTTGCGTTGACCTTGGACGAGAGTACCCTGGCCGATGAGACCTTTCCGCCACCCCCTGGCGAGGAACTTGGCGATGTACTCGTTGGGTTTGCTGCGGTGGGGCTCAGTCATCAGCAAGCGGATGCTCTGGCCGACTATTTCTGGTGCGGAGTAGCCGAAGATACGCTCGGCGGCCGGGTTGAAGACCTCGCAAAATCCGCGTTCGTCGATGATGGCGAAGCCGTCGACCGCGTTCTGTACCGCGGCTTGGAAGCGCTGCTCGGTTTCTTGGATTTCGGTAATGTCATTGGCGACCCCGACGACTTTCCAGTGTGTGTCGTCGAGATGTTCGATATGCGTGTTCTCGATCAGGTAGTGCATCTTGCCGTCGCGGTCGAGGCTGCGGAAGCGAAAACTATAGAGCGTCTGGCCGGTATCGAGCGCTATGCGGCTGACGTTGTCGCCTTGTTTACGGTCTTCGATCGGCCTGGACTGGAACCAGGCCTCGGCATAGCTCTGGCCGGGCGCGAGGTCAAGCGGCAGGAAGCGCTGGGCGGCTTCTTCGTTAACGATCCGGGTCTGCCACTCGAAATTGTCTTCCTCGACCTTGTAGACATAGGCCTCCCAGGCCAGGCAGTGGGTCTGGTCGAAAATGTTCTGGGATTGATGCTGCAGAGTTTGATACGAAGCTATTTCTACCAGCCGGCGGCAGCCATCGTTGAGTAAGTGGGCTATGCGCTGCAATGGGACGATATCTTCTTTATTGAAGGCGTTGATTGTAGAGCTGTTGATGGCCAGGGTGCCGATTTCGAAGGGCACGTCGATCAGCGAGATATTGTAGGGCAAGAGAGACAACTTGGTGTCGGGCTGATACAGGGGGTGCCCCGAACTCCAGGTCTCGATGACCCAGGGATAATCCACCGCGTTGTTCGAATCCTGGGGCCAAGAGCGGTCTATCAGGCGCTCGAAGGCGATATTCTGTTGTTGGGGATAGATGGATACGAAATCGGTGCCCGCATTGTTGACGATTTGGATCGAGGCAGAGTCGTGCTCGATGCCGAGTTGCTGCAATACGCGGCGAATTTCTTGCAGTACGTTGTTGAGGTCCTGTGGACTGCGCATTTGCACGATCTGTTGGCGGACCGTGTTTTCAGCCTCGCTTAGCTCGTATTCGCGTTGCAGCAAGTGACGGGCGAGGGTATCTTGGCGGAAGAGCCAGATGAGCGCTATGGCGCTGCTTCCCAGGAGAAGTACAGAGGCGATATGCCCGATGGGCGGGGGGGCTAGGGGGATACCGTCCCGCAGCATAATGCTGCCGGCGCAAAGGCCGATGACGGCAACGAGATAAGAAAGGGTCCTGCGACTCATTAATTTTGTTGCAGTTATTTTAAGAGGATACAAAAACGGGGCTAATTTCGGGTGAAGCTCCTTACCTAATTTTGTGGATAGCAAATATTGGAGCAAATTATAAGAATAGTAAAGATTGGGGGCAAATTAGCGGGTGGGGGAGTCTTAGTGCGAAACGCGCGCGATAGCGGATAATGGCCGCGTCGATCTCGGTGTCGGGGGCAGGGTAGAGTCGGGCCGGTTCCCACGGGTAGTCGTAGAGTGTATGCGGTTCGGGCAGTGGGCCGAGTTGTTCGAGCAACCGCCGGTGGTTCGGTTGCCAGCCGATGTGTTCAGGGTGTGAAAATGGCCGAGGGCGTGTATATAGGCGACGGGGGTTGCGGCCGCCCTTTAGGGGTTTGTTGCCGGCGAGGATTTGCTCGAGGTCGTTGTCGTCCTCGCCGAGGTCCTCTATGACGATGAGTTCGCCTCGCAGTCCCCGCCGTAGAAGACGGAGAGGCTCGGCGGATCGTGGGGAATCTGCGAGAACAGTTCTAACGCAGCCCCGTCGGCGAAAAAACCGTGGGTGATCTCGGAGAGCGTCGGGCTATCCGGGTAGTAAGGGGAAGGATTGTCCTGGCGGATCTTTTGACGACGACGGTGGCCGGGGTCGCGGAGTTGACCTGCATCCTGCAGCGCAGCAGCAGGATGCGCTCGACTCGTTTGCTGATGAAACGGTCGCTTTGGCGCTCGCTGGTGTCTGATATTAGCCTCCGGTTTCGCATTGGATTCGCGGGAGATCCGTGTGGAGAAAAGAGCAAAGACTCTGCCGTGTCAAGGAGGGGGTGGATTCGCCTCGGTTGACCTTAGCATTGCTCTAGTATTGTTTTAAGAGTAGCAGATCACACTTAGCGAATCGAAGATTCTCTCGATGTGAAAGGAGCAGGCGATGCAGCCCAGAATCAGCGCGCGCCACGGCAAGATTACTGAAGGCACGAAAGAACATATCGCGCAATCCTGTCGCAAACTCGAACACTATTTCGACGGTATCCTAGCCTGCGAGGTCGTTCTCGATAAGGAAAAACACGGTGACAAAGTCGAGATCATCGTTAAAGTACCGCAACACACCTTTACCGCGTCGGCGTCGGCGGACAACCTCTACAAAGCGCTTGCCGATGCCGAAGCCAAGGTCGAAGTGCAATTAAAGAAACACCACGATAAAATCGTGTCGCACCACTGAAGTCTATCACTTATGGGTAGAAACCCTAGGTATTTAAAAGATGGCCCAGTTTTTCTGCGGCTTTGCAATGGTCGGTGCCATTGTCAATGATCTCAGCTCGCTATATATTTGAATAAAGGTCTTTATGCTAATTCACCCCATTACAGCCCATGTTGAGCTATGATCATAGGTATTCCGCGCGAAACCTTTGCTGGTGAAAATCGCGTTGCCCTCGTCCCTGATGCAGTGTCCGGCCTAGTCGCTCTCAATAGCGAAATCATAGTGGAACCCGGTGCAGGAACGGCTGCGGGTTTTGCTGATACAGACTATACCGAGTGCGGTGCGCAAATCGCCGCTGACCGCGACGAGGTCTTCGCCCGTGCCGATGTTGTATTGCAGGTGCGCACCTTCGGGGCGAACCCCGAAGCCGGGCGTGCAGACCTTGCCCTTGCCCGTTCTGGTCAGATCATCATAGGTGCTTCGGACCCTTTGACCGCGGGGCCGCAACTGCGCGAATTGGCGACGACGGGAGCAACTCTTTTTGCCATGGAACTGATTCCGCGCATTACCCGGGCTCAGAGCATGGATATTCTCTCGTCGATGGCGACGATCGCCGGTTATAAGGCGGTGCTGATGGCGGCCGATGCGCTGCCACGGATGTTTCCGTTGTTAATGACGGCCGCCGGCACGCTGACTCCGGCCCGGGTGCTTATCATCGGCGCCGGTGTTGCCGGGCTTCAGGCGATCGCCACCGCCCGCCGTTTGGGCGCAGTGGTTCAGGCCTACGACGTTCGGCCGGCGGTAAAAGAGCAGATCGAGAGCCTCGGGGCCGAGTTTATCGAATTGGAGATCGACGCGGGGGACTCTGAGGACGCCGGCGGTTATGCCAAGGCGCAGGATGAGGCGTTTTACCGCCGCCAACGGGAAGAACTGGCTAAAGTTGCCGGGCAGAACGACGTGGTTGTCACGACCGCGGCGATCCCTGGCCAGCCGTCGCCGCTATTGATCACTGCTGACGCCGTGCGCGCGATGGATCCGGGCTCGGTTATAATTGACTTGGCTTCGGAGCGCGGTGGCAATTGCGAGTTGACCTGTCCGGGCGAGACTGTTGTTGAAGACGGTGTGCAGATCATGGGGCCGTTGAACTTGCCAGCGGCCGTGCCCAATCACGCTAGCCAGATGTACTCGCACAATATTTCTATTTTTCTTCGTCACTTATTGGGTGAGGAAGGGCTGCAATTTGATATGGAAGATGAGATTACGCGTGAGACGCTGGTGATGCGCGATGGCCAGGTCGTACACCCGCGCATCCGCGAAAGCGACTCCGAAGGAGGCCATTGATGGAAGTGTTCGTCGCCGCACTAACGGTTTTCGTGCTGGCCGTCTTCATCGGTTTCGAGATTATCACCAAAATTCCGCCGACCTTGCACACGCCGCTGATGTCGGGCTCTAATGCTATTTCTGGCGTTACCCTGGTCGGTGCATTGCTTTCGGCTGGTTCCTCCGAGGATCCGACGCTGGCAACCTATTTAGGCCTAGCGGCGCTCGTTTTCGCCACGATCAACGCGGTGGGCGGTTTTATGGTGACCCATCGCATGTTGAGCATGTTCAAGAGGCGGGACTAAACCCATGAGCATGACCCTGATCAACTTCGCCTATCTCGTCGCCTCTGTGCTCTTCATCCTCGGTCTCAAGGGGCTGACGCATCCGCGTACGGCGGTGCGCGGCAATACGCTGGGCGCGTTGGCGATGTTGCTGGCGGTGCTGGCGACCTTGCTCGACCAGCGCATTCTCTCCTTCGAATATATTTTGATTGGTGTCGTGGTAGGCTCGCTAATCGGCGTGGCTTTCGCGGCGAAGATCCCGATGACCTCCATGCCCGAGCTAGTGGCGATCTTTAATGGCTTCGGCGGCGTGGCTTCGGTGCTGGTGGCCGGTGCGGCGTTGATCGAAGTACAGGGCCCTTCGCATCAGTTCACGGTTTCCACGGCGGCCTCAGGCCTTATCGGCGCGGTGACCTTCTGGGGCAGCCTGGTGGCCTTCTTCAAGTTGATGGAAGTGCTCAAGCGGCTGATCCAGTTTCCCGGCCAGCAATTTTTCAACGGCTTGCTGACGTTGGTCTGTATTGGCCTGGGCAGCTGGCTGGTGCTCGAACCCGGGCAGATGGACGCCTTCTGGATTATGGTCTGCGTGGCTTCGCTATTGGGCGTGATGCTGGTGGTGCCCATTGGTGGCGCGGATATGCCGGTGGTGATCGCCTTTCTCAATTCTTGCTCGGGGTTGGCGGCGGCGGCGACGGGTTTCGTGCTCGACAACAATGTGCTAATTATCGCTGGTTCGCTGGTCGGCGCTTCAGGGCTGATCCTGACCCAGATCATGTGCAAGGCGATGAACCGCTCGCTCGGCAACGTGTTTTTCGGTGACAGCGGTGCGACGCCGGCCGCTTCCGGGGCTAGTGACGACGAGGTGTATGCAGGTAAGATCAAGTCGACTTCGGCCGATGAGGTGGCGATGCTCTTTGATACCGCCCGTCGCGTGGTGATCGTGCCCGGCTACGGGATGGCGGTGGCTCAGGCGCAGCACGCGGTGCGCGACTTGGCGGATCTGTTGGAGCAGCGCGGAATTGAGGTCGAATACGGCATCCACCCGGTGGCCGGCCGGATGCCGGGCCATATGAACGTGCTATTGGCCGAGGCCGAGATCTCCTACGACAAGTTGGTCGAAATGGACCGCATCAACGCCACGTTCCAACAGACCGATGTGGCGTTGGTCATTGGCGCCAATGACGTGGTCAACCCGCTGGCCCGCGAAGATAATTCGGGGCCGATTGCGGGCATGCCGATTCTCGATGTCGACAAGTCGCGGACGGTAGTGGTGATCAAACGGAGCCTGAGTCCGGGTTTTGCCGGTATACCGAATCCGCTTTTTGCGGCGGATAATTCGTTGATGTTTTTTGGCAGTGCGAAGGAAGCGGTGTTGGATCTGGTGACGGCCGTCAAGGAGAGTTGATGTTGGTGTACGCTGTGGGCTAAGGTGTTTATCCTTCGCTCATTATCGTCGACCATCCTTGGTCGGCTCCGAGGTGTAGACCTCAGATTTCACTTCCTGTGAAATCTGGGCCCACAATCTGCTCGGGGTAAACACCTTAGCCCACCTCGGCAAACCTCGTTGGTTGGGGGAGACGAGTATCGTGCGAATCCTCAATGCATATCTTCGCATCAGTTTGATGCTCTTTATTGGCCTGTTGTTCTGCGTTTGTAGTCCCGATTTTAATCCCACAAGAAATCCGTCCACCAGTTCGGTGGATCTCGAGTTGCTTATTCCCGCTAAGTTGGGTGCAGAGCGTGGCGGACGACGAGGGCAGCACGGCCGGCATGACGGCCTATGTGGCCTTGCTACCTGTTAGGGTGGACGCGCACGCGAAGTGTCGCTGGCGGTCTGGATCCTCGCCGCGTTCTTTTTGCTGCGTTATCTGCTAACTTGACAGTTTAAAATTGTGGCAGTATGCTGGAGGTTATGAAGCCAATACATATACATAAGTTGCTGGTCTGCGTTGTGGTCGTTTTACTGGCGATCCCGGCGGTGGGCTGGTCACAGGAAGTGCACTTTGTCGAATCCCCCACCGGCTCGCTGACCAAGGCGCGGCAATTGTTGGATGCGGCCGATTTGCGCGTTCTGTTGCCCCTGGGCTATCGGATCGCAGGCGATTATGGTGAGTTGGGTGATCGGCCCGGCGTGGTGGAAAATCGGGTTTATTCCAACGGCAAACGCGTTGTCGAGATCGGTATCGCCTCTGGAATCGGCGGCGGATACGAATTCATGCTGGTCGGTGACGCCGGTGCGGATCTGCGGAAGATCCATTCTGAGTTCAAGGCCCTGGCCAAAAAAAGCAAGGGCCGCAAGAGAGGCGAACCCGACCTAGCCTATGAAATGTTCCGCCTAGGGCATATCGAAGCCGACCGCGCGTTGGGGCTGCTCAAGGCGCTGGGATATCACACGGTCGAGTTCGAGAAGAAGTCGAGCAAGGTGGCCAGTTACGAGTCGATTTTTGATCTCGTGCAGGGCAAGAAGCCCAAGTTACCGTGGGTGGTCAAGGTTTCTAATGCCTCTAAGACCAGCCTGCTCGAAGCCGATATGGTTAACAAGGCTAAGGCGAGCAGTAGCAAAAAAAACCAGGGCGCGCCGCAATTGGGCGGTTCACACTTGCACCACACGACCACCGGCTCGCCGGAGGAGCGCCTGCTCTTCGTCTACGATCTCAACGACCCCGAGCCGCTTGAACGCTTGGTCAATGTCTTGAGCACCCAGATCGACCTGCCGGCGCAGCAGATCGTGATCGAGGCCCTGGTCATCGAGGTCAATACCAGCCAGTTGAACGATGTCGGTATTGAGCTTAGAGGTCAGCAGGAAAATACCGAATTGTCCTTCGAGGCCACTGGATCGGGCAATAGTCTGACGAAATTTTTGTTTTCGCGCGACGGCTTTAGCGATTTCATTGATTTCCGTGGCAAGCTCGAAGCGCTGAAGGAGACCGGTGACGCCGAGGTGCTGTCGAGTCCTTCGGTGCTGGTTCTCAACGACCGCCAGGCGCGGATTCAGGTGGGCCGGCAGATTCCCGTCGCGAAAACGACGGCGACAACTTCTTCGGTCAGCAAGGGCATCGAGTATTTTCCGGTCGGCATCGTGCTCAACTTGCGGCCCCGCATCAATCGCGAAGGCACCGAGGTGACGATGCAGATCGAGACGATCATCTCCTCGATCTCGGTGGAGTCGGCGGCGCGCCTTGAGCAAGGCACTTCGGGTATCGAGTTTTCGCCGATTATCGATAATCGTCTGGTCGAGACCTATGTGCGGGTCGCCGACGGCACGCCTTTTATTATCGGCGGCCTGTTGTCGACCGAACAGCAGGGGTCGCGCACCGAGGTACCGCTATTGGGTGGGTTACCCCTTATCGGGCGCCTGTTCTCGCGCGAGCGGCTGGAGACCGAGCAGCGTGAGGTGATCGTGGTGATCACTCCACATATCGTGCCGCTGGAAGATAACAGTTTCAGCTATCTGATCCCGAAGGATTCGGACCTCTTCGACCGCTTTAACACGCAGCTTTTCCGCAACGCCTACCGGGTGCGCGACGACGACGTATGGGACTTGAAATTCGTCCAGGAGAGCCCGGTGTTCAAGGCGTTGAAAGGACAGGTAAAGCAGAGTGCGCGCGAGGATGTGATGTTGCAGCGTAAGGAGCCTTTCCAAAGCCTGTTGCAGGGGCGGGTGCCGGGCGAGGAGGTGCTAGTGCGGCGGATGCTCTACGAAATCGTCGGCAATCTCGACTTCTCCGAGGAGGTGAACCTCAACCAGGTCTTTTTCTTTTCTCCGCCGCTCGATGAAAAGAGCGTGCGGCGTTTCAGCGACGATCTGACGCTCGTCGACCTCCTGCCCAAGGTCTTGGTTTCACCCGAGAGCGCGGTGATCTTGAGTTTCGAGGCACAGCCCACGCCGGTGCCGGGCCACGCCTTCGGGATGCCGATTGCTACCGTCCGTGATACAATCCTACCAGTGGGCGAGCAGGACGAGCTATTGTGGAAGATGAACATCTACGATGACAACGCGGTGCCGCAGCAGTGGTCGATCGTATTGACCAACGAGAGCGATATCGAACGGTTGCGCCAGGTGCTGATCCTCAAGCGGGTGCTCAAGCTCAACCAGAATATGGCTCAGACAATGCAGGGTTTCCGTCCGGGGGTGCAGATCCTCTTCCCGACCCGTGAGGATATGCGTAACCGCTACCATCCGATTGACCGTGAGGTGGCCAAACTTTTTTACGAGTCGAAGTTCCCCTACTTGGTTTCCGAGCGGATCTTCAACGAGACGGTACATCAGGTGGAGCAAAGCTTAGGAGGTGGGCGATGAAGTCGCTGGTGTTATTGTGCGCCGCGCTGTTTTGCGCGAGCTGTGCCGAGGAGCCGAAGCGGTTGGTCGGCACGACGACCGCGGACGGCCGGTTCAAGCTGAGCCTAGAGGCGACCGACTATTGGGTGCGGCCAGGTTTTTCGTTGCCGGTCAAGGTGCGTGTCGAGAGCCTGGTCGGCCCTTTGGTTGAGGCGTGGGCGACCGAACTGGAACTGGTCGCCAACAATGGCGATATCTCGCCCTCGTCGCTCTACGTGGAATTTGACGGCGTCGCGGAAGATGAGGTCGCCAACCAGGCGGACTCGGTCTTCGAAGCGTGGATCACCTTTGAGGCCGAGAGCCGGATAGAGCAGTTGGCGCAGGGCGAGGTGCACGCGATGTTTCTCGAGCAGCACGCGGTGATCAAATTGCGCATCACACCGGAGGTGGAGGAATAGGCGTCGCGCGTCGTTCAAAAAACGCTTTGTCGAACCACCGGATTATGGCAATAGCGGGGCGAGCTTTCGCAAGGCGCCGTGTCGCGTAGTGATGCTCTGAACCAATCCTACGTTAATAGGTGCGATTCTCGCTACAAAGTAGAGCGTTATATCCGAAATCCCACTAGTGGAGATTCGGGATACTCTGTATTAGATAAACAACGCCGGGCTCACCTCTAGCCTCACCCGTCTTCCGCCTACTCCACAAAAAACGCGTCGTCCGGCCAATCCTCGACGACGAAGCCCTCCTTCATGTTGACCATCGGCAGGTAATTGTGCAACCTGCGGATCGGGTCTAAGAGCCGAATGGTCTTCAATTCCAGGATCGAGTCTTCTCCGTGGTTTTTCTGCAGAGAGGGAATGATCTTACCCTGAACGTTTTCCGCCACGTCGCTGTCGGACTCGCCTTCGACTACCATCACCAGCGCGATATGCCCCTCGATTTCGGCGATATAACTGTCGCGGATCAGCTCGCTAAAGACATCGGCGACATTCGGTTCGTGGCGAATCTCCTGCACGATCTGGCTGTGGGTGATGCCCAATTTGAACTTGATCGTCAGCATATGCTGCGTCGAAAAACGGCCTGTGCCTTTCGCTTGCATATCCACGGAAGCGTAGTAGGAGAGGATGCCTTCTTGCTCGAGGCGGGTGCGTTTGCGGCTGACGGTGCGCACCGGGACGCCGGTCAGTGTGCTGATGCGATTGTCTGAAGAACGGGGATTGCGGATTAGGGCGCGAATGATGCGCCGCTCTTGATCATCGAGATGCCTCATGGCCTAAATTCTCCCTTTATAGGTATGTAATAGCATAATTTAGGCCACATATGATATTTCTCGCAAGAGATGTCACAAGAAACTTATAAACAAGTGGCACAATAATGTATTGACAATACAGATCTATTTTCGTATATTAACCCCTCTTAAACAATAAATATTAGATGAACAGACCGAGACGACGGTCCTGTCCACTTGCCTGCTCGCACCCTTCCTTATCGATGCGAGCACGGATCTTTTTAGCAAACGACGGCAATTTTTCAGCGAGACGAACACGAGGTCGTCCCTATGCGGGCGCAACCCATGTGTATCGTATGCTCTATCGTTTACCGGACAGGCCTCCGAGCAAGGGAAGGTTAAAATGACACATATCCCCGGATATCCGAAAAAACAAGGGCTCTACGACCCGGCCTATGAAAGCGACGCCTGTGGTATTGGCTTCGTCGTTAATATCAAGGGCCGCAAATCGCACAAATTAGTGCATCAAGCGATAGAGGTACTCGAGCATATCGAGCATCGCGGCGCTTGCGGTTGCGAGGTCAACACCGGCGACGGCGCGGGTATCTTATTGCAATTGCCGCACAAGTTTTTTGCCGGCGTTTGCGATTTCGACCTGCCCGAACCGGGCGAGTACGGGGTCGGTATGCTCTTTCTGCCGCCCGCCGCCGCCGAGCGCGCGGCTTGCGAGGAGATTTTCGTCCGTATCGTTGAAGAAGAGGGCCAGCGTTTCTTGGGGTGGCGCGACGTGCCGACCAACAACGCCGCCCTCGGTAATACCGCGAAGGCGCGCGAGCCGGTCCAGCGCCAGGCCTTTATCGGTCGCGGCGAAGTCTACGGCGACGACGAATTGGCCTTTGAGCGCAAACTATATGTCATCTGCAAGCGCTCCGAGAACGATATTCGCTATAACGACGAGCTGGCCAACGGCGACTTCTTCTATCCGGCGAGTCTCTCGTCGCGGACCATAGTTTACAAGGGCATGCTAATCCCCGACCAGGTCGAGGGTTATTTCCCCGATATGGTAGACGAGCGTTTCGAGTCGGCGATTGCGCTGGTGCATTCGCGTTTCAGCACCAATACCTTTCCCAGTTGGGAGCGGGCGCACCCTTACCGCTATATGATCCACAATGGCGAGATCAACACCGTGCGCGGTAACGGCAACTGGATGCATGCGCGCGAAGGGATGTTAGCCTCGGAGCTCTTTGGCGACGATATCGACAAGCTCTACCCGATCATACACGAGGATGGCTCCGACTCGGCCAAATTCGACAACGCGCTCGAATTGCTGCATCTGGGTGGACGCTCGTTGGCGCACGCGGCGATGATGATGATCCCCGAGCCGTGGGAAAAGCACGAGACGATGAGCGACGAGAAGCGTGCTTTTTATGAGTATCACAGCTGCTTGATGGAGCCATGGGACGGCCCGGCTTCGATCGCTTTCACTGATGGCACGATCGTTGGCGGTACGCTCGACCGCAATGGTTTCCGGCCCTCGCGATATTATATCACCAACGACGACATGATGGTGCTCTCCTCGGAGACTGGCGTGCTGGCGATTCCGCCGGAGGACGTGGTCAGCAAGGGGCGTTTGCAGCCGGGGCGTATGTTGCTGATCGACACGGCCGCTGGCCGTATCATCAGCGACGAGGAGATCAAGCACCAGGTCTCCATCGAGCATCCTTATCGCGAATGGCTCGATGCCAATGCCGTCGCGTTGGAGGATCTGCCCGAGACCAAGGGCGCGCCGCTGATCGAGACGCACGAGGAAGTGCTGAAGTGGCAACAGGCCTTTGGATATACCTTTGAGGATTTGCGGGTTTTCCTCAAGCCGATGATCGAAGTGCAGAAGGATCCGAATGGCTCGATGGGCAACGACGCGGCGCTGGCGGTGCTTTCTGAGCGGACACAGCTCTTATATAGCTATTTCAAGCAGCACTTCGCGCAAGTCACCAATCCGCCGCTCGATCCCTTGCGCGAGGAGTTGATTACTTCCGCAGAAACCAAGATCGGCCCCGAGCGCAACTTATTAGAGCCCGAGCCGGAGAGTTGTCGTCAGATCACCCTGCAGCGGCCGATTCTCAAAAACGCCGAGTTGGAAAAGCTGCGCGAGGTCGATCTCTTCGGCCACAAGGCGGTGACGATTCCGATCTTGTTCAATCGCGCTGACGGCGAGGCGGGGCTTGAGAAGGCGATGGAAGATCTATTCGCCAAGGTCGACGTGGCCGTCGCTGAAGGCCACAATATGATTATTCTTTCCGACCGCGGCGTAGATACCGACAATGTGCCGATACCGGCGCTGATGGCAGTCGCCGGGGTGCATCACCATTTGGTGCGTTTGGAGACCCGCACCCATATCGGGTTGGCGCTCGAATCGGGTGAGCCGCGCGAGGTGCATCACTTCTGCCTGTTGCTCGGTTATGGCGCCCAGGCGATCAATCCCTATATGGCCTTCGAGGGGATCAACGACATGATCCGTGAGAATATGCTCGAAGGCTATAGCTACGAAGAGGCCGAGGAGCGCTATATCTACGGCGCCATCAAGGGCATCATTAAGGTGATGGCCAAGATGGGTATCTCGACCATCAAGAGTTATCGTGGTGCGCAGATTTTCGAGGCCGTCGGACTCAACCAGCAGGTGGTGGACCGCTACTTCACCTGGACCACGACCCAGGTTCAGGGTATGAGTGTCGAAGATGTCGCGCGCGAGTCGTTGGCCCGCCACGAGGCGGCTTTCCCGACGATTTCGACCCAGGTCCAAACGCTCGACGTCGGTGGCCATTATCAGTGGCGCCAAGACGGCGAAAAGCACCTCTTCAACCCGAAGACGATCCACTTGCTCCAGCGGGCGGCGCGCGAAGACAGCTACAAGATCTATAAGCAGTACGCTAATGAGATCAATGATCAGTCCGAGCGTCTGGCGACCTTGCGCAGCTTGTTGGAGTTTAAAGGCGATTCTAAATCGATCCCGATTGAAGAGGTCGAGCCGGTTGAGGCGATCACCCGGCGCTTCAAAAGCGGAGCGATGTCCTACGGCTCGATCAGCCAGGAGGCGCACGAGGGTTTGGCCATCGCGATGAACCGTCTCGGCGGCCGCAGCAATACCGGCGAGGGCGGCGAAGATCCGGCTCGCTACGTGCTCGAACCCAATGGCGATTCCAAGAATAGCGCGATCAAGCAAGTGGCTTCGGGGCGTTTTGGCGTAACGAGCTACTATCTGACCCAGGCCCAGGAATTGCAGATCAAGATGGCCCAGGGCGCGAAACCGGGTGAGGGCGGCGAGTTGCCGGGAGCGAAAGTGTATCCCTGGATCGCGAAGGTCCGCCATTCGACGCCCGGTGTCGAACTGATTTCGCCGCCGCCGCACCACGACATCTATTCTATCGAGGATTTGGCGCAGTTGGTGCACGATCTAAAGAATGCGAACGTCAACGCGCGCATAAACGTCAAGCTAGTTTCGGAGTTCGGCGTTGGCACTGTCGCCGCCGGGGTGGCCAAGGGCCATGCCGACGTGGTGCTGATTTCGGGCCACGATGGTGGTACTGGCGCCTCGCCGCAGACCAGTATAAAACACGCTGGTCTGCCGTGGGAGCTGGGCTTGGCCGAGACGCACCAGACGTTGGTGCTCAACGACCTGCGCAGTCGCATCGTCGTCGAGACCGATGGCCAGCTCAAGACTGGCCGCGACGTGATTATCGCCACGCTCTTGGGGGCCGAGGAATTCGGTTTCGCGACCAGTGCGCTGGTGACCATGGGGTGCATTATGATGCGAGTCTGTCATCTCGATACCTGCCCGGTAGGCGTCGCGACGCAAAACCCTGCACTGCGCGAGAAGTTTACCGGCAATCCCGACCACGTGGTTAATTTTCTGCGTTTTATCGCCGAGGATATGCGCGAGATTATGGCCGAGCTGGGTTTCCGCACCATCAACGAGATGGTCGGTCGCACGGACCGTCTCGAACCGAAGAAGGCCATCGAGCAATGGAAGGTGGCGGGTATCGACCTGACGCCGATTCTGCACCGGCCCGATGTCGGCGACGAGGTCGGGCGCTATTGCCAGATTCCGCAGGACCACGGGCTAGACAAGGCGCTCGACAATACTACGCTGCTCGATTTGGCCAAGCCGGCGCTCGACAATGGCGAGGTGGTTGAGGCGACGTTGCCGATCAAGAATATCAACCGCGTCACCGGGACCATTCTCGGTTCGGAAGTGACTAGGCGCTACGGTCCTGAAGGCCTGCCCGAGGATACGATTCGCTTCAAGTTCCAGGGGTCGGCCGGGCAGAGTTTCGCCGCCTTTACGCCTAAGGGCATGACGCTGGAGGTTGAGGGCGACGCCAATGACTATTTCGGCAAGGGGCTGTCGGGCGCGAAACTGGCGCTTTATCCGCCGGCCAACTCGACCTTCGTGCCGTGGGAGAATGTTATCGTCGGTAATGTCGCTTTTTATGGCGCTACCGCGGGCGAGGCCTATATCCATGGCACGGCTGGTGAACGCTTCTGTGTGCGCAATAGCGGGGTCGAGGCGGTGGTTGAAGGCGTCGGCGACCACGCCTGCGAATATATGACCGGCGGTCGGGTGGTGGTGCTCGGCAAGACAGGGCGGAATTTCGGCGCCGGGATGTCGGGCGGCATTGCCTATGTGCTCGACGAGGCCAGCGATTTCTCGGTGCATTTCAACGATGAGTTGGCTGACATGGGCCCGGTGGAGGATGCCGAGGACATCGCCGAGTTGAAAGCTCTGATCGAACGCCATATACAGCACACCAAGAGCGCGCGCGGACAACAAATATTGGATGCATGGGACGCGATGTTGCCGAAGTTTGTTAAAGTCATGCCGCGTGACTACCGCAAGATGCTCAACGCCTTCAAGCGGGCAGAAGAGAGCGGGCTGACGGGCGACGAGGCAGAATTGTTCGCCTTCCACGAGGCGATGGCCGAAGTATCCTGATAAGCGATTGAAGAGGAAGGTAACTGATGGGCAAACCTACTGGATTTATCGAATTCGAACGCGTATTACCGCAGGACCGCGACCCGATAGAGCGGGTTAAGGACTGGGACGAGTTCCACGAGCATATGCCGGAAGAGGCGCTGCAGGAGCAGGGTTCGCGTTGCATGGACTGCGGCATTCCCTTCTGCCATCTCGGCGATGTGGTCAGCGACGGTGATAAGGGCTCGGGCTGCCCGGTCAATAATCTGATCCCGGAGTGGAACGATCTGGTCTACCGCGGTTTGTGGCGCGAGGCGCTAGAGCGCCTGCACAAGACCAATAACTTCCCGGAATTTACCGGCCGCGTCTGCCCCGCGCCCTGTGAGGGCGCTTGCGTAGTGGGTATCAATGCTCCGCCGGTGACGATCAAGAATGTAGAATGCGCCATCGTCGACAAGGGTTTCGCCGAGGGCTGGATCGTGCCCGAGCCACCTGCGAAGCGCACGGGCAAGAGCGTCGCGATCGTCGGTTCCGGACCGGCGGGTCTGGCTTGTGCCGCGCAGCTTAACCGCGCCGGCCATCAGGTAACGGTCTACGAGCGGGCCGACCGCATCGGCGGTTTGCTGATGTACGGGATTCCGAATATGAAGCTCGAGAAAGAGGCCGTGGTGCAGCGTCGTGTCGATCTGATGGCGGCTGAGGGCATCAAGTTCGTCACCAATACTGAGATCGGCGCCGACATCCCTGCGACGCAATTGTCCGCAGAAAACGATGCGGTGGTGCTCTGCGGCGGTGCGACCAAGCCCAATGACCTGCCTATTGAGGGGCGTGAGTTTACCGGCATTCATTTTGCGATGGATTTCCTGCGCGCGAATACCAAGAGTCTGCTCGATTCGAGCCACGACGATGGTAATTATATCTTGGCCAAAGACAAACACGTCATCGTCATTGGCGGCGGCGACACCGGCACCGATTGCTGCGGCACTTCCCTGCGCCACGGTTGCAAGACGCTGGCCCAGTTCGAGATTATGCCGCGGCCGCCGGAAGAGCGTGCCGAGAGCAATCCCTGGCCACAGTGGCCCAATGTCTATAAGCTCGACTACGGCCAGGAAGAAGCGAAAGCCCGTTTCGGCGACGATCCGCGCGCTTATTTGATTATGACCCAGAAATTCGTCGCCGACGACGAGGGTAATGTCAAGGAACTGCACACGGTCAGTATCGAATGGGACAAGGACGAGAATGGCCGTTTTGTACCTAAGCCAATTGAAGGTACTGAAAAGGTGTGGCCCGCGGACTTGGTGCTATTGGCGATGGGTTTTCGCGGCCCCGAAGATGCGGTTATTGACCAACTCGGCGTCGAGCGCGACGAGCGCTCCAACGCCAAGGCCGAACACGAGAAATTCGCCACCAGCGTCGAGGGCATCTTTGCCGCCGGCGATATGCGGCGCGGCCAGAGCCTGGTGGTCTGGGCGATCAACGAGGGGCGCGGTGCGGCGCGCGAGGTCGACCGCTACCTAATGGGCGGCACGCACCTGCCTTGAGCAAGCGAATCGTGTAGGAAAAAAGGGGACCTGAAAAAGGTCCCCTTTTTTTATGCCCTGAGGCTAGTGTGTTGCGATAGAGTCTCGTGCGGCCGACGCACT